>OGCL01000122.1_pt1 | contig 88103 bp, 91 predicted proteins | sample 1570041 | NCBI WGS metagenome assembly OGCL01 (sample SAMN06266162, study PRJEB24511) | hot springs metagenome | isolation source: Hot spring water | place: South Africa: Limpopo | collected 2015-06-22
TGATCTTTAATTGTATCGTTGTTAAAAGAAAAATAAGGACGGAAATTAATTAATTCTAGTATGACTGAATAATACCAAGTCATATCCATTCCGCTTATCTTATACTCTTCAACTGCTTCTATGATTCCACTCTCATCTAGTAAAACAATATTCTCATTTGAAGTTCTTAATTTAATATAGTTTAAGAAATATTCTTCCCATTCTTTAAGCCACATTTTCTTAATGTTTTTATCCGCACTTTGTTCAATATCTTTCTCTGTTAGTAACTTCTGTAGAGACAAAAAAAGAATGAATTGTTCAGTATTCAAACCAAAAATAGATATAAGATCATTGTTATAAGCCATGTTTTTCCTCCACCATGATGTGTCTATTATATACAATATGAACTTTTGAGGAAAGCACTGTTAGTAAGTTTAAGATTATATTTAAGATAAACAATAATTATCGAATTGAATAATTAAAATATCCAGCACTTGAGTTCAATTATTAGATGTTGATTATAAATCAATAAAGAGTTATCAAATTTGTTTGAATATGATACAAGACACCTGATTTGTTGTAGATGAATATAAATATATAACTATCCAAATTATTTTCAATAAAATTGAATAGATTATAGAAAACACCTGGATTATCAGGTGTTCGTTGTATGGGATTAATATTCTAGATTGTATGAGTTTTCTTTAAGTACATGATATAGTCGCGCATTAGTAGCTTCTGTATATGGAGCTACAAAGTATGCAGATATTCCAAAGGTAATGAATCCTAATAAATGCCATAAGATAAAGGATAAATCTAACACAAATATATTCCACTTATGACCCATTGTCATTTGTTTACTCTTATTAAGTACTTCATGTGCAGATAAACTGGAATCTTCAGCTAATATATAAGGGACATATCGATATTGATAGCTTTTAATAATTCCTGGAATAATCAGTAATAATGACCATAAGAAGATATATATTGTGGCGAGTCCTTGAGCTTTTATAATGGGTAAATAATCATTTGAATTGAATCCAGTGAATAGAATATTAATATCGACATCACCTTTAAATCCACTAATAAAGAATTTACTCTTACCAACTTCTACAATAAAGCCTAGGAATAATAATGCAAGTCCCATAACAATTGAAAAGAGTGTAAGAGTTCCAATTGCAAGAAATCCTAGTGGTCGTATATTACTTAGAGCTGATCGTATTAATCCAAGTCCATAAGGTATTGAGATATTAACATTCATCCCATTATTCATTAAATACTCATAGTTTTGTTGGAGTTGTGGTCCAGTATTTGGATTGTCGCGTCCAATTCCATTCATGATTAGTGTTGCGATGAGTACTACAACAAATGTTTTCCAGTAGTTACTCTTAAGAAATCCTTTAGCATAGTCTTTTAATTCTCTTCTTGTCCACATATTAAATAATCCCCCTTTTGTAATATTTTATCATGGGATGGATTAAGAGAGGGTTAAGAATGATTAATATAAGAAGATAAATGTAATCAAATCACTGTGAACAATTACTTGTACAGATAAGTAAATTCTAAGAGATTTGTTTATTTGAGAACATATTCACGATATAATGTGAAAAATGGGTAATCATCAATTTGATGATAAATGCATAATAAATAGCGATAATTGCTAAAGGGGAAAAGGGATGGGGTTTAAAGTTTCGGAGTATAAAAGAGTAGAGAATTTGTTAAAAAATAGTAAAGTATTTTATGGTGATAAGGGAAACGGAGTTTACAGTAAAAAGAATTATCCATTTATTTTAGAGAATAATCTTAATAATCTTTATGAACCAATTAGAAAAGATGTTTTTGATTATTTTAAAAATAACGATATTGCTTGGTGGCGAGGAAAACTTACCAATCATACTCTTTCATCACAGGTGTCATGTTTAAATCATTTGTTTCCTATAAGGAAGGATAAAGATGCAGTACTTTCTATTGTTCAACAAGTAATACCTGAAATTGTAGATGTATTACCAATCACAACAGATAATCGCTTACCAGCTTTTATTCAGTTTGAAAGTGTAAGTGATGTAGATCATTTGAATGAAGTAAATACTACAAGAGGTGCTAATTGTACTTCTCTTGATGCGCTTATTTTAAGTAAGCATAAAGATGGTAGGAATATCCTTTTCCCTATCGAATGGAAATATGTTGAAGCATATGGAAATGAAGATATGGGTTCTAATGATACAAGAAGAAGTAGATATGATAATTTGATTAATCAATCAAAACAATTAATTCCTACAGAAAATAATACAGTTTATTATTATGAACCTTTCTATCAACTCATGAGACAAACTCTTTGGGCTGAACAAATGGTTTTAAATAAAGATATAGAAACAATTAAGGTAGATGATTATATTCACTTGCACATCATCCCAAAAAATAATAAGGATCTATTAAATAAAGAATATGTTGCAAGTGGTAAAGGTATGGAAGATACTTGGAGAGATTGTATTAAGGATCAAAGAAAGTATCAAATTATAGAACCAAAACAACTACTTTCAAAAATAGATTTTATAGTATACTCCAAATTGATTGATTATCTTAATGAAAGATACTGGAGGTAAAATGATAAAGTTAAATGATTTATTGAGGTTTGATAATGAGACACTTGAAAGAGTAAAAATAAAATTCAACCAATATAATGGGGATGAAGATCCGATGGATGTATATCTTAGAAATCCTGAAGAAATAAATACTGAATGGCTTTTTTGGAGAAATAAATCTAGATATTTTGATGTAAATCAAATAGCAATCTGCTTCTTTAAGTTAACTGATGATACTTGGTTATTATCTACAATTAAACAAGTAACTAATGAATTGAATGTATTTAAAGGAATAAATTATGAAGGTGCGGAACTAGAAGAATATAGATCATTATTCGGAAGAGTAATAATTAAATACAAGAAAAAACATCAGACCCAAGGAGTATTTTATAAAAATGTTATGGAAGTACTTGAAGTTGAGCAAATACTTCCAAGTGTATTTGATGGTGATGAGTTCCCTGGGTACGATAATGTAAGACTTTCATTTGATCAGCTATCATTAATAGTTAAAAGGCATAAAAAGGATTGGGTATCAGCGCTAGAAAATCAGAAAGCTGTTTATCTAATAACGGACAACTATTCAGGTAAACATTATGTCGGTTCAGCTTATGGTGATAATGGAATGTTGTTTCAACGATGGAGTAATTATATTAATAATGGACATGGTGGGAATAAGTTGCTTAAAGAAATAATCGAGAAAGAAGGTTTTGATTATATAAAACAAAATTTTCAGTACTCAATCTTAGAGAACTACAACTCAAGAGTTGATAAAGATAAGATTCTAAAAAGAGAAGTTTGGTGGAAAGAGACATTAGGAAGTAAGGCATTTGGATTGAATGCTAACTAATTAATCTATTAGCATTAACTTAAAATATACATAACAATCGGGGGAAATTATATGATTTTTGTTGCAGGGGTGCATGGTGTTGGGAAGACATATTTTTGCAATACACTTTCAAATAAAGCAAATTTAAATGTATATAGTGCTAGTAAACTCATTTCAGAAATCAAAAATGAAGAAAATAATGTAGATAAAACAGTTAAAGCAATCTCAAATAACCAAACATATTTGATATCAGCTATTGAAAGAATAAAGGATCAAAATTTTATATTAGATGGTCATTTTTGTCTTATAGATACTAAAGGTCTTGTCCAAAAAATTCCACAAGAAACTTTTATGAAACTTTCTATTCAATTTATTCTTGTATTGTACGATGATGTGCATAATATACTAAGGAGATTAGAAAAAAGAGATGGAATTAAACATGATTATGATGTTCTTGAGAAATTACAGCAGACAGAATTAGAATATGCTAAAGAGATTTCTAGTATAATCAATAAACCAATTCAATTTATAAAGTTCTCAGAAGACTATTCAGGAGTTATAGAAAACATAATAAAGGATAAAAATTGAACATTAATTATGAAAAATTAATCTAATTCCTACCACAAACTTTCTATAGATATATAATAGAAAATAGATAGGTTAAAACATAGTTTATAATGAAGGGAAATAATAACTTTATATTTATTTAATTGACTGCAAAGGGGGAACATATGGCAGGGAAATTTAAATTAATGAAGTTCAGTGATGTTAGTATTAAAGACAGTTTTTTTGATAGTTTAAAGAATGATTATCTAGAATTTGAAGATTGGTTTGAAAAGAAGAAAAGTAAAGAAGAGGAAGCATTTGTTTATAATGATGAAAAAGGTATTGGAGCATTTCTATACTTAAAAGAAGAGTCGGAAAGTATTGATTTAAAAGTTAAAACATTACCTTTAATTAATCGGATTAAAATAGGAACTCTTAGAATAGACGAGCGTATTAGAGGTTCTAGACTTGGTGAAGGTGCTCTTGGTGTATCACTTTGGAAATGGAGAGATAGTAAATGTGAAGAAATTTACGTTACAGTTTTTCCTAAACATACTGAGTTAATCTCATTATTTATTAGATTTGGTTTTAAAAATGTTGGTACAAATATTAGAGGTGAGTTAGTATTTTTACGTAATAAAAATGAAATTGATTTTTCAAATGCATATACATCATTTCCATTTATAAATCCTAATTTTGAGAAGGCTGGATTGATACCAATTAATGATGACTATCATGATCAATTATTTCCTTATTCAGAATTAAAGGCAAAGATGTTGGAAATTCAAGAAGAAACTGCAGGGAATGGAATTACAAAGGTTTTTATTGCTACGCCGTCGAGTAATTTAAGTTATGATGTAGGCGAACCTGTAGTTATCTATAGAATTCATACGGGAGAAGGACAAAAAGCATATAAATCTGCAGTTACTTCTTTCTGTACTATTGTCAAAGTAATGAATGTTAAGACAAATGGAATTGAAATGGTTAGCTTAAGTGATTTTATCCAATATGCTGGGAACAAGACAGTTTATTCAGTAAAAGAACTAGAAGAAATATATTCTAAAAAGAATATATTCCTATTAGAATTGGTATATAATGGTTTTTTTGGCAAAGGGAAAAATGTTATATATAAAAGACTAAAAGAGGAGGGATTATTTGAACATTATCCTTATGAACTTATTTATTCAAAAGAGGATTTTATAAAAATTCTAGAAATGGGTGCAATAAATGTCGAAAATGTTATTATCAATCAATCCTGAACATGTTGAAAACATATTAAATGGAAGTAAGAAATATGAATATCGAAAAGTAAGATGCAAATCGGAAATTAGTAAAATTGTAATTTACTCTACATTCCCAATAATGAGAATTGTTGGAGAAGTTGAAGTACTAGATATTATTGTAGATAATCCAGAAACTGTTTGGAAGATAACTTCAAACGCTTCGGGAATTTCAAAACACTTCTTTGATGATTATTTTAGAAATAAGTCTAATGCTGTAGCATATAAACTTGGAAAAGTTATTATTTATAACAATCCTATACAACTTGAGGATTTAGGTATTAGTAATGCACCTCAATCCTTCATGTATATCTAAAATCATTTGAACTAAAGTACATGTTATTGAGCTAATATGTACTTTTTTATACTCTTCTCAGATTTAGAGAAAGATTCTAATGTTATAATGATAACAGTTGTTTTTTATAATATAAAAAGGGTGAGGAATATGACAAATAATAAAAGTAGCCAAGAACGTACAGAACTACATCGTACTATTTGGAGTATTGCGAATGATTTAAGAGGAAGTGTAGATGGTTGGGATTTTAAACAATATGTCTTAGGCATGTTGTTTTATCGATATATATCCGAGAACTTATCAAATTATATTAATCTAGGAGAAAGAGAAGCGGGTAATTCTGATTTTGATTATGTAAAACTATCAGATGATGAAGCTGAATTAGCGAGACAAGATTTAGTGTCTGTTAAAGGTTTCTTTATACTTCCAAGTGAATTATTTGAGAATGTTAAAAAGAAAGCTTCAAGTGATGAGAATTTAAATGAAACACTTGAGAGAATATTTAAGAATATAGAATCTTCAGCTCAAGGAACCCCTAGTGAAGTTAACTTTAAAGGTTTATTTGATGATATAGATCCAAATAGTAATAAACTAGGTGGAACTGTCGCAAAACGAAATGAACGATTAGTTAAACTCATGAATGGTGTGAGCGATATGAAGCTTGGTGATTATCGTGATAACTCTATTGATGCGTTTGGTGATGCCTATGAGTATCTCATGGGAATGTACGCATCTAATGCTGGTAAAAGTGGAGGAGAGTATTATACACCTCAAGAGGTATCTGAGTTACTCACGCATTTAACACTTGTTGGTAAAACTGAAGTTAATAAAGTTTATGAAATAATCATGCAGAGATTGATACAATTTAATGATTGCAGTAGGTCGCTTCCGCTTGCAGGGTAAGTTGGGTTTTGTGGGGTAAGTTGAGAGCCGGGTATGCCCGGTTGTTTTTATATTAAGGACAAGCACGATAATGGGAGGTCGCAAATGGCAGTCGATTTAAAAACAGTTGAAAAAACATTAGCTGAATATAAAGTTTACGATGCATGGCAGTATGTGGAAAGCTTGCGTGAAACGCTTGGCTATATGAGTGTTTCTTATGAAATGTTAACCAAGGTGCATGGCCACAGGGTTTTAACATTAAAAGATGTTCAGCAGGAAAAATTTGAGGAGGCTTTCAAAGATGGAGGCACTCAATACACAATTAATGATTTGAAACGAACAAACTTGGATATTGGCGGTTATGAACTCGATGACATTATTTTTTTGAGAAAAACTGCAATGGAATTTTTCCATTATGGACGTATGGGTATGGATGTTCTATTCCAGATCGTTAATGCAGCACTTCTCGGAGATGACGCATTCAAAGTAGACGATAAGGGTCTTTTAGGGAAACTTCTCAAAAAATTAGGAACCAAACCGGAGTTTTCAAATCTTCTACAACTGATGGATGCCAATAAAAATGACGTGCGTTATCAGTATCTGATGGCATTCGATAATTACATGAAACACATCAAAACAATCCTGATTACAGTAAAAAATAGCATTTTTATTGGGAACGAAGATATATTCGAGTTGAATGCATTCTCTTACAATGGCGTTGATTATTCGAGTGAAAATGCACTAGGCAAAATCCATGAGATTCATGATTATGTACTGTATACAATTGATGCAATGCTGCAGGAAATCATGACCCAAGTCCCCAATTGCTTTTCGAATAGCCAGCGCGTGCAAGAAATTCACTTTAAGCATGTATTTACTGAACGTGACAAAAAGTCGTACATCGAATACATATCCTATTTTATAGATGTGCCAAATGATATTTCTGATTTGCCAGCAGAAATCAAAGTTTATCCTCTAATCGTTAAGCCAAACGATGAAATATACAGTTTTGATTTCCGCTTCGATAAGATCTTCATTCGAAAAAGTGGAAGTGATGAACAGGATATTGTTGGTATGGCTACACTAAAAAATGGCGTAGCATCAAATGAGTTTTACAGAATTTATGAAGTAAAGCCTTGCCAACAATTCGATTATATCTTGTATACCACTAATTTTAAGACAGCTTACGCTGGCCAAAAATTTCATATGAATTTATATGCCATGAACGGAGTTATGTTTTTTATCAATGGAGATCCTCAGAAACCTGAACAAGAATCACAAGTTGAAGACTCAAGTAATGCGATAGAAAATTAACCAGAAATTTTTTCGAAAACCTCTTGACGGGGACATTGTCCCCAAGTTGTACAATGTTTTTAAGAGGAGGTGTTGCAAATAATGCAGACTAAAGAAGTTACAAAAATGCTCGGTATCAACAGGGAGCGAATAAAATACTTCAAGAGACAGGGGGTATTTGTTCCGGAAAGCTCATCATTTGATAACAAAAACGCAGAATACACCGAGAACGATGTTGATATGCTCAGGAAACTGGTTGTGCTTACTAAGTCCGGTTTGACCTGTGGTGACATCAAGAAGGTGCAAGAAGGTGAGTTGACATTGAAAGAAGCAATTGTCGAGCGCAGGAATTCGATAGAGGAAGAAATGAAAAGAATGCGGGGGTCGCTGCTTCTTTCGGAAGAATTGTTAGAAAAAGATGTGCATTATGACTCTATGTCGACAGAGTATTTCTGGAATGAAATTCACCAGAAAGAGCAGGAAGGCGAAGAGTTCATGGATGTGTATGGCTATCGAGCAGTCCCACTCATGCGCAAAGTTAGATGCCCCTATTGCAGTGCAGAACAGGAAATTGACTTCGAGGATTACCTTTGGGATGAAACTTCAAACGATAGCAGGTTCGATGATGATATGGGACCGGATATTGTATATAGCTTCAATACCGAGGACAACTATGAATGTGAAAGATGTGGAAAATTATTTCGTGTTGAAGGATGGATAAGAGAATATCCGGTAGGTGCTTACGATTCTGAACACATTGATGTTCAGCCGGAGGATTGATATGAGAAAAAGAGATGATGAAAAAGGATTGCTCGACAAATTAGCAAGTGGTGCATTGGATGGTATGGTTGGCGATGAAAAAGTCTACCAAGGATATAGGGACGTTTATTGCGGCAAGTATATTAAAGATGGAGTACCCGTATCTTATAGAGAAGGCGAATCAAGTCGCTTCTTTAACGGGAAAGAAAACGAAAGAATAGCTGGTAAAAGGACAGAAGAACGCTATGATACAGATGAGCGTAAGCTGGAGTTCCTTCAGAAATACGGCTGGCTGACTGACGATGAAGATGCCAAAGCGTATAGTGCCAAGTTTAAGCCCAAGAAGTAAAAAGACAGGCAATTTTTAATAAAAATAATGGCTCCTCATGACCGGAAAATATCCAGTGGTAAGGAGCCATTTTTATAATTATGCCTTTATCTCGGTCCCGTCTTTGAAAGTTACCCAGACATTATCCTTGCTGTAGACTGTCATGAAATCCGCGAGGCTGTACCAGAGTGCGTGTTGAAATTCGGTCACGACGTCAAGTCGCTTAAGCTCGTCGAGAAAGGCTTCGATTGTCGCCTGCCGAGCCTGTTTGCCGCTTATTTCTCCTGTGACCGCTTCCAGCCGTGTTTTAGCTTTATCGAAGCGATCGGTCAGACCGTTGTAACGCTTCTGGTAGTCAGCTTGGTCGAGGGCGACGTGGGCATTCTCGTTAATGCACAGATGCATGAGCTCGGAGACCACCAGAAGCTCGTTTTGAAGCTCATCACGCTCGGTTGTCAGCGCACTCAAGTCAAAAGCGACGTCCTTGGCAATCTCAAAAGCTGCGATGATTTCGTCTTTATCGGCAAGCAACCTGCGCAGAGCCGATAGGTAAAAGTCCTGTATTTCCTCATCAGTCAGATGCGGCGTTGTGCAAATCTCGTCATTCTTGAATTTGTGATTGCAGCGCCAGATGGTGCGGCGATATTTGTCGGTGGAATGCCAGACCTTTGAGCCGTACCAGTTTCCGCATTGACCGCATTTTATTCGGCCAGAAAACAAATGAACCCCGCTGTGTCGGCCTCGACTTTGATCACGCCGAGCCAGTTCGCGCTGCACCAAATCGAATACATCCGGGGTAATAATTGCCGGGTGGTTATTTTTTACGTAGTATTGTGGAATTTCACCCTCGTTGACCTTTTTCTTCTTGGTGAGGAAATCAACTGTGTAGCTTTTCTGTAGGAGCGCATCACCACGGTACTTCTCATTTGTAAGAATGCTGCGAACCGATCCGGCGTTCCAGCGTTCTTTACCGCCTGGTGAAAGCACACCATCAGCGGTCATTGTGGAAGCGATACCAAAGGGTGTCATGCCCTGTAAAAATAAGCTATAGATGCGCTTGACCGTAGCGGCTTGCTCTGGATTAATGATCAGATTGCCGTCCTCGCCACGGTCATAGCCGAGAAATCTGTTGAATGGAACCGTGACCTTGCCGTCTGCGAAGCGCTTTCTCTGGCCCCAGGTGACGTTTTCTGAAATGCTACGACTTTCTTCTTGCGCTAGTGAGGACATGATGGTTATCAGCAGTTCGCCCTTACTATCCAGGGTCCAAATGTTCTCTTTCTCGAAATAAATCTCGATCCCTTTTTCTTTTAGCTGACGGACTGTTGTAAGGCTGTCTACCGTGTTTCTTGCAAAGCGGCTGACGGACTTTGTGACGATCAGGTCAATCCGTCCGGCAAGAGCATCAGCTAGCATGCGCTTGAAACCCTCGCGGTGTTTGGTGTTGGTACCTGTGATGCCTTCGTCGGTATAGACCTCTACAAACTCCCAATCGTCACGACTCTTGATGTAGTTGGTGTAATAATCGACTTGCGCCTCGTAGCTGGTAAACTGCTCTTCACTGTCTGTAGAGACGCGAGCGTAACCAGCCGTGCGGCGCTTTTTATTTTCGTTAATTGGCGAAGACGTGAACCGGCTGATTGTCGCCGGTATAGTCGTTACGGTTTTGGCCATTTCTTTTCACTCCTTATTTCTCTCATCCTTTCACTTGCTGCCGCCCGGCGTTCATCGGTCCAGCTGGCTCTAATTGCTTGGGTTTGCTTTTCACGGCGTTCTTCAGTCCATTTTGTGCCTTGCCGTTTTTTCTTGAAGCTCTTTGTCACCTCATGCCCGTCGCGAAAGTGGAAGGTCACGTTGTTACCAAGCACTGCTGCGTATTCGAGCTGGTTGTCCATGACTGCCTCGTCAAAGGAGTCGAGTACAAGTACATCGGTGACAAGAGCTTTCATGGTTTCATCCCTAATGGAGACCTTATCGCAAACGCCTGCTGGTCCTGTACAATGCCACGTTCGCGCTCGGGTACCATCCTTCATCACTTTTGACTGGCAGCGATAATTCGATCCACATTGTCCGCAACGTATGAATCCAGTGAACTCGTTATAAATGTACTTGTTGGGGTTGGTTTCTTTGCGTTTGTGGAGCTCTCCCCAGAGCCGCCTTCGTTCCGGTGTCCAGCAATCGGTTCTCGCCGTGGATTCCCATGTTGTGGTGACCTCGCGGCCATCGTAAAAGCGAAACTGTAGCGTGTCGGCGCTAACCATATAGATTTCCTCGACCTGTTCGCCGAATGCAACATCATCAAACTCAGTAAGCCCCATAGCCTCAGCGGCAACATTCTGGAGCATCTTTTCCGGGATGTTTTTAGATCCGCATGTGCTAGCACCTTTCTGGCTTTTTGTCAGGCAGGTCCAGATGTAGTAAACCTCTCCGGCGGTATTTCGTTTTCCGCTCCGACGGTAATGCTTGCCGCATATGCCGCAGGTGATTTTTGTAGAAAAGGCTGTCAGGTTCAATGACTTGTTGCCAAGAGGACCCAAGTCGCGTCTGCGCTTGAACTCGGTCTGTACCTTCTGAAACTCATCCATCGGAATGATGGCTTCATGAGTATCTTCAACGTAAAACTGTGGCAGTTCGCCTCGATTCTTTTTGCGGCGCTTGGTGATTGGGTCCTCAACATATTCCTTCTGAAAGAGCATGTTCCCGGTGTAGGTGATGTTCGTGAGCACTACCTTAACATTTGAATCCACCCATTCTTTGCCTTGGCGAGTGTAAAGGCCTTTCTCGTTAAGTATCCGACCAATCTCAATCCTCGATGCGCCTTTCATGTATTCCCGGTACATGAAGCGGACAACTTCGGCCTCTTCAGGAATAATCGTGAGCTGATCATCAATCCACTCGTAACCGAACACCCGCATCTGGCCATTTGGGATACCTTTCTGAAATCGTTTGATCGTACCCCATTTGACGTTATCCGAAATACTGCGGCTTTCTTCCTGCGCGAATGAAGCGAGTAGTGTTAGCATTAACTCGCCGTCATCTGAAAGGGAATCTATCTGCTCCTTTTCGAAGCGGACCGAGATTCCAAGGTCCTTAAGATGGCGGACGGTATTCAGAAGGTCAACTGTATTTCTGGCAAAGCGAGAAATCGACTTCGTAATGATGATGTCAATTTTCCCGGCTTCGCAATCCTCAACCATGCGCCTAAATTCATCGCGCTTGCTGGTGCCGGTACCACTGATGCCGTCATCCGCATAAACGCCTACGTATTGCCAGTCCGAGTGCTTCTGTATCAGCTCGCTATAGTGGCTTATCTGAGCTGATAAAGAATGGTTCAATCGCTCGGTTTCCATTGAAACTCTGGCGTAGGCAGCTACTTTCTTACGAACCGGCATTTGCGGTATTGCTGGCTCAATTTTGACTATTGTTTTCAAGTGAAATCACTCCTTTCCAACCATATACATCACTCAGAAAGGCAGTTAAGTCAACGCATTTCGGACAGTAATGTACCCAAAGCTGGCTGGAATTTTTCGAGTAGATTTGTATCAATTACAACGTATTCTTCCTGCGTCAGAAGCCCTTTTTCAAGAAGTGCTTTGGCCATCGAAATGGCTACCTGATAGCGCTTTTCAGCTTGAAACTGTATCTCAGTCATGTGACTCACCGCCTCTAAAGCGAGCAGCGATATAGCAGTTGTGGCAGCAATATTTGCGGCTGGAATTACCGTAGGCCGTGAACAGGTTCCCGCAGTAGGCGCAGGAAAAGGAGTATACCGCTTTTCGTTTGACCTGTTCCGGGTGGGTGTTCCACCATTGTTGGCGGCAGTCTGTGGAGCAGAACTTCAGCTTTTTTCTGCCTGGAATCTGATGTAACGGATTGCCACAACATTGGCAGAAGCTCTGGTCCGACGTGATTCGAGCATTGCTTTGTGCTTTGACTCCAGCAAGATCGTGAGCGCGGCAGTATGCCTTTACATTATCCTTTGTGAGACCGACCGCCTTGGCAATTGTCGTATATCCATAACCGTCATGACGCATGGCGGTAATTCTCTCTTTTTGTTCATTAGTCATCGCTTGTCCTCCAATCTGAGAACTTCAGTCCTCACTACCCAATGGAGGTGAACAAGCCTTTTGAACGAAAAAGCAAAAAAATAATGCCTACCGAAAGAAGGATCTCTCAGTAGGCATTAAGTGGAGTGTTATTCGCTGTATTTGATAAATGCATCAGTAAAACCAGCCGCCTTGACCTTGCGGAGCATGGCGTCGGCATGTGCCTTGACAGTAAACGCGCCAAGCTGGACGCGGTAATACTTCTTCGATGCGATCGGAGTGACGGGAGCAAGACCTGATTTTACTTCAGTACGGAACGTATCCATCGACTTGCCATGCTTTGGAAACCAGTGCATGACATCCCCGTGGTTGCTGGCAACGCCAAGTTTATGGCCTTCTGAGTGGCAGATGATATCTTTTTCGGTGAGCCCATATTGCTTGCAGAGATAGACGCAAAGCTCCACGGCTTCCTTGTAAACGGTATTAAAATACGAGGTATCGGTCAGACCGTCCTCGCAAATTTCAAAGCCTATATGTGTATCATTCGCTGCGCCTCCAGCATGCCAGCCTCTATGATTCCAAGGTAGGGTCTGATAGGTGGCGATGCTTCCATCAGCCAGCTTGCCGATGAAGCCGTGGACGCAGACCTGTCTGCCATCGGGCTTGTCCTGATTCCAGTGATTGTTGTACTGGTTCTTCCCCAGGAGTCCGTCGTCTGGTCCGACATAGCGTTTCAGAAAGGGATTGTTTGCCCCAGTAGAATGCACCATGATGCCCTTTGGCGTGATGGTTCTACCTGCTTTATAACAGGCATTGTTTATAAGAATTAACTTTCGAAGATTCATTCATCAGCCCTCCTTGCCATCTCGGTTATGAAGCTGTTCCAGGATATCCTTTAGCTTTTGTGGCACTGGCAAGCCGATATGCGCCGCATTCTCAAGAATGGAAACACCCTCGTTTGATAGGTAGAAAAAGATAACCGCCGTTCTGATGACCGAGCCTTCTCCGATAACACTCTGGTCGACGATATGCCCAATGGCCACAAGCGAGAAGATAAGCACCTTCTTGAAAATGCCCCGAAAGCCAACCTCACTTGACAGCTTCTTGTCCAGGACCGCGCACATCAGGCCGGTGACATAGTCGATGATGACGAAGGCTAAAAGCGCATACAAAAAGCCGTCCCAACCTCCGAGAAAGTATCCAAGACCTCCTCCTGCTGCAGCAATTGCCGCCTGTGTCCAATTCCATAATTCTTTCATGTAAAAAATCCTCCTTTAATAGATAGTCACGCCATTTTGATTTGGCTTTTCAGATGCTATTCCAATCAAATCCGAAAGACGCGCTTTGCCTTTTCGTCCACCGCTATCCACTGTGAACGCTGTATAAAAACCGCCTCTGCCAAAATTATGAGTGACATCCGTGACGGTACCGATGGTTTCAGTCTTTGGACCGTTGATTATGCGAACCTCATCACCTAGGGTGAGTTGAGGTGTAAAGACTCCGACGAAACTTTCCTGCCTGCCGGATATGGCGATAGCTTGCGCTAACTCCTCTGCAAGAGCTGTTATTTCGACAAGCGTTGCCCCGTCTGCAGCTGTAACATAAGTTGTTCGATGAGACGGCTGAGACCACCACTTGCTCCGAGGAACTGTGGCATAAACTGTGTTTTCCGGCTCAGAACATGTAACGCAAACTTTGCTAACCGCTTCAGAGTCGTCGTATTCTACGTTATAGCTCCAGCAAGACTTGTCACGCTCAAAACTAAACACAGCAGGTTGGTCGAATCGAGCATCTGTAGCAGCTGCTACACCGATAACACCATTAGCCGTTTCATCGATCTTCCAACCGTCAATCAGAGATATGACGCGTTTAATACCATCCAGAATGGTGACATCTGGTTCAAAGCGCAGTTTCCATGGCTTTGTGTTATTGCCAACAAAAAAATCCTCCACCTCGGCGAGGCGAAGAATCTCCTGCAGGTTCAGTTGAAGCGTTGTTTCTTCAAAGGCATTGTCCTCATTAAAGGTTTGTTCCTTCAGCAGTTTTCCAATGGCATTTCTAGCGGATACCGATACCTTTTCATCCGGGTACGAGACCGAAGCGCGGTCGATATAGAAGATGCCAAGCGTGATTTCGCCGCTGCTACCGAGAGAAAAGTACAGTTCCATCTTGGTGCCGGGCGTCACAAAAGCCCGGTAGCGGTTGAGCAGTGCGCCCTTGATGTTGAGCAAGGTGCAAGACATCTGCGAGACCTCGCTGCCGATGCTGAATTTTACCGAACCGTCGATAAACGAATTTGTAATGTCGGTCGGCAGCATATACATCACAAATCGATGGTCGCCCTCAGCGCTCCAGAACCCGTACGCACCGTAGTGCGCCACTTTTTTAATGCTCGGATACGATACCATTTCATCAGGTGATATTCTGCCGATTTCCGTATAAGTCAGGCTGTCATACAAACCGAGAATCGGGTCCGCTGTACTTCCCGCCACGGTACCGTCGGCGGTGAGGTATATGAAACGGAGCAGGTTGTCCGAGGTGTGTATCACCTGCGGATGCAAGCCTGCTCCAGTATCAAGGGTATATTCAAATGTCAGCGTCATGGCGTCACCCCCTTTGCAGTTGAACCGAGTAGGTGAAGCGCAGCAGGTTGTTCGCGGTCTTGAAAGGGTACTCAAGCGCAAAGCTGGCAGTGATCGACGCACCTGCCGCAGGTGGTATAGTAAACTTTAGACCAGGCACGGTTTTGCCTAAAAAGAAAGTCGTGCCAAAGCTTTGACCATCCCTTGTTGGGAAGCTCTGGTAATATAAGTTGTATGTCCAGTTATAGCTGACACTGCCCGATACGGTTAAGGTCTCTACCTGTTTTGTTCCCGCATTGCCTGCGGTGTCAACGGTGGAAGTCGGTATGGCGGTTAACCCAGTGCAAGTATCATTTGCAATGCTGATATTTAGAGTGGGATCATTGTCAGCAGCTGTTTTTGCAGTCAGACGTACATATCTTCCGTTATCCGGACTGATTGTAAAGAAGTCCGTGATATCGGAGTTTTGAGCGAGAGCAGCATTTACCTTTGTCGCAACTACTGTCGAAGAGTCTCCGCTTGTAACCGGCACCGAAAGGGTTATCGGAGAGTTTGTCATTCCAGCCGCCGTTACGACAACCGTCGCGTTTCCTGCCGTTCCTATGGTTCCAGTCACATAGATATTTTCCTGTTGCTTTACGGCGGCGACTCCGGCTGTCGTATTGGTCGAGGTTGAAACGGTGGTCAGCCCCGCGCAAGTTCCGTTTGAAAGTGCGATATTCAAGCCTGAAACATTTGCTACCGGTGTTTTTGCTGTTAAGATAACATCTGGACCAGAAACCGACGCATCATATAAAGCTGAAATAATCACATTGTCTTCAATGACTGTTTTTATCTTGCCCGCCACTATGCTCGCCGTATCCGATGAGACCACAGGTACGGAGAGGGTGATCGGCGAACCTGTCATGCCGCTTGATGTCACAACAACAGTGGCATTGCCTTCGCCGCTTAGGAATACTTTCCAATACCTTGCTGATGTTTCTGTAAACTTCCAGACCTGACCCATCCTTGAAAGCCCTGATATATCTGTCCAATCGCTGTCGTTGTCTGAGCATTGTATTTTAAGCGTATCGAGCCTTGCAGACGGTACGGTCAGAATGTCAATCTTAAGCGTATTACAGGCCCTTGAGGAACCGAAGTCTATTTTAATTGGGTTTACGTCGCTTACCACACAGGAGGAAGGATACATCGTGTCATCATAACAATCCCACCAAGCTATGGGGTCACGATAGTTACGACCTGTATATGGCGTTTTTGAAGCGAGGTCTCCAAAGGATACTCCGATACTTTTACAGGTCATCGCCGCTGTATGGTAGTTTTCATACCAGTCGCCACAGTTATTCTCCAAATCCACTGTGTAATCCGTACCTCCGGTCATTTCCGTGTCGTTTACAAAAATACGGACGGTCCCGGATTGTATCAACGGACATTTCATACTGAACTCGGTAGTAGCTCCGTCACCTTCACCGATGACGAGATGGTCGACAGCATAGGGTGGGAAAACGTCATGGTTTGGGAAGGTAAAAGCACCAACTCCAGCAACACCGAGGTGCTTGACGATACGGTTGTTCGCCTCGCTGTCGAGAAACGTTGTGACCGGCAGGTCGTACTGATAAGTTGTGGTGTTGCCGATACCGCTGCTGAAGGTATAGCTTTTGCTGCCATGATAATTAAAGTTCATATCTGAGGAGTATTCCACAGGGAAGCGGGAGAAACGTACAGTTCCATCTGTGCTGCCGGTAAGTAACCATCGGAATAGATAATTATTCTCAGCCGTGGGATATACACCGTTTGCGCCGAAGCCAGATGGAGTGCATGTAGCGTAGAAGGTTGCGGTTATATATACCACATCTGTATCTGTCTTGGAAATAGCGATCTGATTTCCTTCGGAATCCTGCAACATAGCATGGGACATGATATAGTAGGTTGTTGAAAATGTCCCGCTGTAATATCCTTCAAGTGCCACTTCGGTAATCGTGGAGCCGTTGCACTCTGTCGCTTCCAGCTTGATCTGCTTAGTTGTATATGAAGTCGGATATTCATAAACCGTTTCCAGTGTCGTCACGGCCTTGCGAGTTAGATGTGAAAATAGGGCGGTGTCCGTAACTGCTGGGGTTCCAGTCCCTGTGCCAACCGCGATATATCTAAACAGGTCGGTCGTTTTGCTAAGTGGAGAAGCCGTCAACCTACTATTAAAATAATAATTTGTAATGACGTTAAAGCCGACTGCTGTTTGCTTGACATTGCCACTTGCAGCATCGACTACTCTGACGTCAAACCGGTTATGCAGAACGGCTCGTTCTTGTATCTTCATATTGAAAACCTCCTAAATCGGTAATGTTGAAACAGGCTGCAGGCTTACAGACGAAGCCACAACTGCAATGACAGCCGTATGCGTAGGTTGGTAACACTCGGTGAAAACAGCCTTGTCAATCCAAACTCCCGCCGAAATCGTGGATATGGCTGCAGTCTCGTTTTCATAAGTGAAGTAGTCCATAGTTTCTGCGGCAGCGACAGCACTCAGCGCGGGCAGGAACCATCTTTGTGAGCCGAGCTTGTAATACCAGAGCGAGCGGTATTCTGGCATTGTAATGGTTACCGCTACCGTCCTGCGGATATCGGAACTCGTATATAGAACAATCGCCTGTTCTTCACTGTCATAGGAAGTGGAGGTGATAGTTACACCGGAAACGGAGAGGGTGCATTTCACCGGGAATCCCGCATCGATACTTCCATTCAAAGGCTTTGTAAGATTGATTTTAAAGCCATAGCACAAAAATCCTGTATCGCGGTTCAGTTTTTCCACTGAAGCCACTGAGATTTCTTCCGTGTCCGGCTCATCCAACAGAACATAGGGATAATCGGTATTCCCGGACGCGTACTCCTTATTAAGAGTGCCCAGTTCGGTTATATCGGAAATCCACATCCTTACATTAGAGGCGTTGATGTGGACCGTTTCCGGCCGGACGCTCATTCCGGCATAGTTTCGGTGAGTAAGTGCCAGCAGCATCCGACCGCTGTTCTGAGTCAAAAACCCGACGCGGAAATCGTTTGTTCGGATGACTGACAGCGTCGTGTTTCCCGTACCAAGGGTGGATACTTCATGCTCGGCTTCCCAGACATAAGAGCCGTTTTCCTGACAGCAGAGAGCACGGTAAAATACCGAGCCGCTTTTGAGATAGCCGATGATTAAGCCTTGGTCAAGGTCCGGTTCAACGCTGGACTGCCAACCCTTACAGGCAGATATCTGGGAAACGCCTGTGGAAAGCAGAGAGGCATTATCGCTGTCCGTCCAGCTTTGAACATACAGATTGCCGTTCCGCACATAAAAAACATAAGGGTATTTCTCGGTTTGAAGGTAATACCATTCCTTTTCGGCGTTCATTTTCCACACGCCGTTAAATTCAATCGCCACATCGGTTGCTGTACCAAGCGTCCACTGGTATTCCCACGGATACTCCAAGCCAGCCGGGAACTTCCTCATATACACCTTAGCGACTCCGTCATCCAAACAGATGGAATAAGCCAGAGATAAATCAGATTCACCGGCGGACTGGCGCACAGCCACATCGCCGAACGCGGGAGTGATGTCCTCGTGAATCGGCTCAGAGAGCAGCGAGTTGACGGAGGTCTGCGTGGCTACCACACGGAGATTTGCCATGCTGTCCGTGTTTTCTACCTTGAAGCGGTTTGCGAGTTTTTCTTTTAGCGCAGTTGGTATGCTTCTCATGGGTCGCTCACCTCGCTTGCTGACGCAAGAGTAGCTGTGACCTTGTACCAGCCTGCCGCCTGATAATCAAAGTTACCAAGTTCAATAACTCTTCCTGTGAAAACGCCCTGTTTTACAGAACACTCAAGGAGCGGAACGCTATCCTCTGCTGTCATCAATGCGACTTTCCCGGCTTCATTAACATAGAGAGTCAGCTTATAATGTACGGTCGGCGAGCCGAAACGGGTCAGATACTCTGTACCGTTAAGGGCGGTCTGCACAGTGCGTATGACCTCCTGCGTTTTTCTAAAAGATACAAAGCGCGTGATGATTTCACTTGTCTCTGTATTTTTCAAATAACTCATACACGCACCTCCTGTCTGAGCCGGTCGATAATGATGTCCACGACTGAAATCATTTCACCGTCTGAACTTACTCCTTCCACACGAATGACGCCCGTATGCTCTACGGTTTTCTTTAAGTCAAGCGAGGTATCGTTCATCACTCTACCTATGCCAGTATTCATATCAAGATCAAAGTCAGTTGGGATCGAGTCAGTAATGTCTTTTTCAATGCCCTTCATGGAATCGGTGAATCCGACGCCGATGCCGAGGCCCATATTTTCGCCGATACCTGCAAACACCTTTGACGGTGAGTTGATGCCCAGTAAGCTTTTTGCCCCATCAACAATGCCGGAAAAGAAGCCGCTGACTTTATCACTGATCCAGCTGCCCATGGATTTGATGCCGTCCCATAGGCCGGAAACGATGTTCTTGCCGATTTCAAATACAGCGCCGACAGCTTTGCTCAGCCCAAGAACTAGAGCTGAGATAATTTGGGGTAAGGACGCTACAAGCTGAGGTATGGCCTTGATTAAACCAGCCGCAAGCTGAATGGTTAGCTGTATACCCATGGAAATGATAGCAGGCAGGTTGTTGGTGATGAAATTGATGATGCTTGTAATAATTTGAGGCAGTGCGTTGATCAGTTCTGGTAGCGCGTTCAGCAGGCCCTCTGCTAAGCCCTTGATAATTGTGAAGGCTGCCTCGAGAATTTTATCCATGTTGTCAAGTAGCACCTGAACTATCAAGAGAATTGCCTCGACGATAGAAGGAATTAGTTCCGGCAGAGCCTCCGCAATACCCAAAGCCAGTGTGACGATCATCTGAATTGCAGCTTCAATAATGGCAGGCAGATTGTCGATGATGCCTTGCACCAGCGTAAGGACAAGCTGCAGAGCGCCTTCTGTGATGGCGGGCAGCGCCTCAATTAAACCTTGAAGCAGCGTCATGACGATAGAGGAAGCACAATCAACGATCGTCGGTAAGTTCTCAACTATAGAACTTACGATGGCCATGACGATGTCCATACCAACCTGAATGATCCTCGGGAGGTTCTCCATAATCATGTCCACCAAACCGCCAACCGTGCTGCCAATTACCTCGCTGATTTTGTCGAAGTCATCGCCAGCTTCAACCAGTCCGGAGGTGAAGTCTCCGAGCAAAGAAACTCCGTCGTCGGCCAGGGTTTGAAGCTGTGGTAGAAGTACAGTTCCCATCACTCGCTGTGCGGCTTCCGAACCCTGCTTCAGTCTCTGGACAGAATCATCAAAGGCACCGAGCTTTTCGATGCTTTCTTCGCTTAAGACGGCACCCATACGCTTTGCTTCCTCGGTCAGTGCGGCGATGCCAGCGCTACCTTGAGCAATCAGAGGATTTAGCTCCTGCGCACTCTTGCCAAAAATCTGCATAGCAAGAGCGTCGCGTTCAGTCTCGTTTGAAATTTTACCGAGGGCATCGATGGTTTCCCAATATACTGTCTCGCTGTCCCTTAGCTGGCCATTGCTGTCCGCTACGGAGATACCAAGCTTCACATACGCATCAGCGAACTTAGATGAGCCATCTCTGGCATTCGACATTGATTTTACCTGCTTGGCCATAGAGCCCGTTAAGGTTTCCATCGAAACATCGACAAGGTCAGCCGCATAGCTGTAGGCTTGCAGACTTTCTACGGACATACCGGTGACGGTGGATTGTGTTAGCATTTCATCTGCATAAGCGGCAGCTTCTACAGTCATGTCGACGAGCGCTTTGCCCGCCCCAATTGCAGCAGTGCCGATAGCGGCAAAGGCCACACCCATAGCTGCACCGACACCCTTGACCACTGAGCCCAGCTTTTCAAATTTTCCTCCAGCGGAATCTGCATCTTTTCCTGTTTTATCAAGTTCATCGCCAAATTGGTCCGCTTGTTTTTCAGCTGCGTTAAACTCGTCGGCGACGCTATCCAGGGCTTTTTCATTGCCCTTTAGCTCACGCTCCATACCATTGAGTTCAGCTTGGGCATTATTGAGTTGAACTGCCCAGGCTTGAGTTCGGCGATCGTTTTCACCAAACGATGAGGATGCATTCTCAAGTGCTTTACGCAGGGTTTCGATTTTATCTTTTTGAGCATCGATCTGCTTGGTGAGCACCTCATTCTTGGAGGTGAGGGACTGGACGCTATTTTCATTTTTGCTAAATTCGGACTCCACAAGCTTCATTTCAGAGCCGAGCACCTTGAACGACTGATTGATGTCAAAGAGGGCTCGTTTGAATTCTTTCTCGCCTTCAACGCCTATTTTTAGGCCAAAGTTATCCGCCATGTTCCCATCACCTCCTTAGATCCCATTTGGTATGATTTCATCGATGTAATACTCACGGGCTGCCTTTGCGAGTCCGTTGAACTGCTTGTATACCTCCCACTGGTCAAGTAGATGTCCGATTGGCATCAGCAAAACTTCCTGCTCAGAGCGATGAAGGAGGGATACGCCGTAAAAAATCAGTCGGGCAAACAACTCATCGTCGCTTACCCGACCTGTGCGTTTTTTGAGGGTTCATCCTCGCTTTCAACATGGCGCTTCGTTCCTTTGTACATGGCGTCCATGATGGCGTTTTTATACTCCGCGAGCTCAAAGGGAGAGGTCAGAAGCTCAACGGTATCCTCAGTAAGCAGCTCCCGCTTTTTTGAAGGATTCTGCAAGTTGTGAACCAGCACCGATTGATTGGCCAGCAGAGTGATAAGCCAAACAACCTCATCCAGTGCCATCTCGAAATTCTCCGTTTTCATGAGCTTTTCGCCCAAATTAGAAAGACCGCCATATCTCTTGGCGATCTCCTTCGTTGCCTTAGTGGTTAGGAGCATTTCATACTCTTGGCCACCGATTGATATTCCTGAACTTCTTTCATTATCCATTTGCTATCCCTCCGTTATGGTGTGACGGTGAATACAGGTTCATAGACCTGCGTGTACCAGCCGGTGATAACAGATGATGGAACGCTTGCGTCGTCCTCATTGACTTCGGCTTTCCACGGATGCTTGCCGATGCCATCAAGCTTATTTCTTCGCACCACAGTTCCTTCGATAGTCGGGGTGGAAAAGGTGATGCTGTCGCCCTTGGTGGCGAGGTTGGTTGCTGGGATGCCGAATACCACACGGTAAAGCCAGAAGTATCGATATTTACCGTTTGACTTCTTGGCCCTGAAGCCGACAGCCACAGGTGAACCACCATCCTCACTGCCAGACACGACGACGTTGTTATCATCAAGCGTTGCTCCGATCAGGTCCTCAGCTGCTGTCACGCCGATATCATCAATGCCGAGAGAAAGGGTCCCGCTCTTGAATTCTTTCACGATTTCAGCAGGTCCATCATCGGCATACAGAGTCGCTTCAGCAAGCTCTACGGACAAATCCGCCTTCATCGCTTTTGCAAGCGGGATGGGCGTGCCGTAGGTTTCATTGCCGCTCAAGTCCTCTGTGATTTTGGCGTAATAAAGTTTATCTAATCCAATAGTCGCCATTTGTTAATCCTCCAATTCGTAGTTTTTCGCCACATCAATGGCGTAATGGTGATAGCCGGTATCGTCCTCATGGCCGACATACCGGCGGTCCGTTATGATGAAATCCGCTTCCAGAAGGAGGCGGACAATTTGGTTTTTGAGAGACGTATAGCTTCCCTTGTCAAACAGGGATATCCGCGCCTCCTGGACTTCATGCCGGGGTTTATCGTCGGTGTATAGCTCGAACGTATCAACCATCGGCGTGATCACAGCATATTTATCTGGCGCAGGCTCAGAAAACACGCCCGTCTCCAAAGGAACGAGGGGTGAGATGAGGGTGTTGAGTTCACTAAGAAGGCTCATATTTTCTCAACCTCCTCCTCAAACGCCCTGATCATCGCATCTACACAGGCATTTTTACTTGCCGTTTTCGTGGGCTTCAGAAAAGGTTTAGGCGTCTGTCCATGTTTGCCATACTCCAAAACCCCTGCAACCATGGCATTGCTCTTGCCATCCCTGCGTGGTTCGGAAAAGCCGACCTTGACGTTAAAATTACCGTCCCGGTCTTGTCTGGCAGAGGAGACGCCAAGGGCTGAAACGAGCTCGCCAGTGGATCTGCTATCTTCCTTAGTACCATTTCCAATAATACTCTGTAGATTGCTTTTTACCTTAGCTTCGACAACCTCGCCGCCTGCTTTCAGCACGCGGGGAATGATTTCATCTGTTTTCTCGCCAAGCCTTGAGAGCTTTATCAGAAAGTCCTCCGGCATTTTAAATGTTGCTTTAGCCACTTGGTTTCACCTCCTTGGCAAGAACCTCAAGATACATTCCGCGTCCTTTGACATCTTCCACCGAGGTGATTTCAAAGCGACCATCTTTGGTCACTAGAACCATCGATGTTGTAATGGTCACACCAGGTATGCGGCGAAAACGGAAAAGGTCGGTGGCCTCAGAGAAGCTGGCTCTGTTTGCCCATTTCTCGTTGCCGTGCCGACCTTCCCGATACGCTTTGACAGAGGCGACGATGTTGTCAACTTCGGTTTTAAAGCCCTCATGATCCTTCATGGTCACTTTTTCAATGATGTCAATGAAGGTGTTCATCTTTCCATAGCTCATAATCACACCTTCCAATCCCGGTCCAGCCGAAGTAAGAGGTTGACCGTACTCCACACTTGCTGTCCAGCCTGGACATTGTCCGCAAAAAAGCCGCCCGTGCTGCCGTCCCTTGATTCATAGAAATGGGACGACAGCATGATAACGGCTTGCTCTGTAGTGGGTGGCATTGCGTTTTCGGTATAGTTGTTTTCGGGCAGATGCTGATAGCTTTCGGCATACCTGACGGCAGCGGTGATGAACATCTGCAAAAGCTCATCATCTGCCGAGTGCTCAAGAATGAGGTTTGCCTTAACTTTTTCAAGCAGTGTCATACCGTCACCATCCTTTCATTGTTCTTAACTATCAGCCGCCATAAGCCCAGCAGCTTTTAGTTTTGCAAGCAGCGCGTTGAAATCAACAACAAGTCCAGCAATGGTTGTAGCGGTTGAATCTGACTGATTTTCAGCCGGTGTAAACTGAGAAGGAAGCCCCGTTACCGAGGCTCCCTCCTTGATTTCAAGCGTGCCGCCTATGACGGTTTTTTCACCGCCTTGCTCGGTGTAGTTCTTTGCGTTATAGCTCATCGTGCACCTCCGTTATGCTTTCTGCTGGAGAACTTTAATAGCCTCCGGCAGAATTAGTTTTCCATCAACACGCTGAGTTGCAACAAAGCCTACCTGACCGGTAGCTGCATAGAGCTCATTGAGTCTCTTGAAAACACGGCCCTGACGATCGGCGACCCAGTAGTAACCGAAATCGCCGAACGCGATCGTCTTTGCAGAAGCCGCAATTGCAGGAACATAGGCTGAGGTGTACAGTGGTCTGTTCAGAATGGTATCCGGCGTACCGGCCTGCAGTGAAGGCTGCCAGAGGTATTGACCCTGACCGTCCTTCAGCTTGCGGATCGCCTTAACCGTGGCATCATTCATGACGAACACCGCTTTGTTTCGGTACGGTGCCTTAAGGGAGTAGAACAGGTCAAGAATCTCATCGATGGTAATTGCAGTAGCGCTCGCTGTGGTCACGCCAAGCTGTGCGCCACCGGTAGCTGCAAGAATGCCTGTAGGTTTCCCGGAGCCATCGCCGGTGAAGAATGCATCTTCTTCCTTGTTTCCGATTCGTCTGGCGAACTCTTTAGCAATGTAGGTTTCGAGGTTGAATACGCTGTCGTTAAGCAGCTCCTCGGAAACCTTGATCATGGTCCCAAGCTTATAAGCCCCAATGGAGACCTGACCGAAGCTGTCATCGCTTTCAGGAATTGCACCTTCCTCGTCGATCCAGGAGGCTGTACCCTTGGATGCTACGACTGGGATTTTGCGGTCACCGGAAGAAGTGGTGATGACATTGGACAGCCTTCTGAAAATGTTCTCGTCCTCGAGGGTATCTACAAGGGTACGCTCAAATTCATCCGGCACTAGGTAGCCGCCTTCAGTGTCGGTGCCAATCTGAAGTGCATTTCTGATAACAGGATCAAGTCCTTCGCCAGCGCGGGTACGCATCGCGTTCCAGAACGCTTTTCTGTACTCGTCAGATGCTCTGCCGCTTCTTGTCTCCATGCCCGGAAGAGTAGGTCTGCCCGTAAGAGGCATATTTAGTGGCTTTGAAAGCTCGCGGTCGAGGGCTTCCTGCTTTTCAAGACGATCGATTTCGTTACCAAGGGCGACCACATCCGCCTCCATCTTGTCGTAAACGGCGGTATCCTCAGCTGAAACGATGCCATCTGCACCACGTTTTGTATCGAGAAAAGCCTTAGCTGTTTCCCATGCTTTTGCGCGTTTCTCACGCAGTTCAAGAATTTTGTTCATAGTATTTTCCTCCTCAAAATTAGTGTTGAATTAAAGAGAGCCGCTTCTCCAGCGACTCAATTGGTGTACCAGTTTGTTGTTTGGGCAGCTTTGGCTTTACCTTGTCCAGTAGAGAGTTGGTAACAGCCCTGCGGCTGAAGGCATAGGTAAAGTCCTCAGTCTGTAGTCGTTTCTTTTCGTCGTCTAGAATGCCGTCTGCAAAACCAAGCTCAATGGCTTTCTTGGCATTAAGCCAGGTTTCCGCGTCCATTAGGTGGGATAGCTTTGCCCGTGACTGTCCTGTTTTGATCTCGTAGGCGTTGATGATACTTTCCTTAACCTCCGAAAGCATGGCGATGGCCTTTTGCATTTCCTCGCTGTCGCCGATTGCTACTGTCAGCGGGTTATGCACCATCATGAGGGCAGTCGGTGCCATCAGCACGGTTGTTCCGGCCATTGCGATTACGGATGCAGCAGAGGCTGCAATACCATCGATCTTCACGGTAACCTTGCCTTTGTAATCCATGAGCATGGTGTAGATCTGACTTGCTGCAATGCAGTCGCCGCCGGGAGAGTTCAGCCAAATAACAAGGTCACCCTCACCGGCAGTAAGCTCTGCTTTAAATGCCTTAGGGGTGACATCATCGTCGAACCATGATTCTTCAGCGATCACACCATCAAGATAGAGTGTTCTGACACCGGAATTATCATCTCGTGCCCAGTTCCAGAATTTCTTCATTCGGTTTCCTCCGTTTCTTTTATATTTGCGAACGCGCCAGCGTCCTGCAGTTTGGTCATCGCACCATTTATGAGGTAGAGGTCGCCACCAAACTCTGCCGGGATGCGGTCCAGGTTTTCAAGCTCCCGGATGTCATTGGCACTCATCCAGCCGTTCTGACGTGCGGTGGCGTAACCGCTCATTCGGCTCACATAATCGCCGCGTAGCAGGCCATCCACATTGAACTTAATGAACAGCTTCGACTTTTCGCTCTCCATGAGCAGGGCGCGGCACATGGACTGTTCCCATCGCACTACCCAAGGGTCGAGGGTGTATTTCACGAACTCAAGTGATTGCTGCTCGATGTTGGAGAAGGACGATTTCTCAAGGTCGGCCAGCATGTGAGGCGGCACCCTGAAAATACGGGCAATCTCATTGATCTGGAACTTTCTCGTCTCCAGAAACTGTGCTTGCTCTGGTGAGATCCCGATGGGCTGATACTTCATGCCTTCCTCAAGAACGGCCACTCGGTGCGAATTTCCGCTGCCCTGATAGGCAGCGTTCCAGGATTCCTTAATCTTCTGTGGGTCCTTGATGGTGCCAGGGTGTTCCAACACTCCACCCGGAGCCGCTCCGTTAGCGAAGAACTTCGCACCGTATTCCTCAGTGGCAATGGCCAGTCCCACGGCATTCTTCGCCATCGCAATGGGAGAGTAACCGACTAGACCGTCAAAGCCGAGGCCCGGAATATGAAGAACGTCCGAGGGAGACAGGTAGACCTGGCTGTCTTTGCCGAGGGAGGGAGTGTCCTCGTTACTGTGCTGGTATAAATAGAAAAGCCGACCGTTTGAGTCTCGGTCGACTGTCATTTTGTTTGGCATCAGCGGATAAAGCGCTACGACCTCGCCACGGGCGTTTCTAATAATCTGCGCGTAGGCATTTCCCCATAATAAAAGATGACTCATCAGTGTTTCTCTAAACGCAAAGGAGGTCATCTCGGGATTCGGCTCGTCATGAAGCAGTTTGTACAGTGGGTGTTTGAGGTGTTTTTCCTTGCCACCTGAAGCATTATATTGATAAATATGGAGCGGAAGCCCCGCAAGTGTTTCAGATAATATCCTCACGCAGCTGTACACTGCTGTCATTTGCATGGCCGTCTGTTCATTGACCGGTTTGCCCGCGCTGGTACTCCCGAAAAAGAAGCTGTAGCGGCTGCCGCCGAGGGCATCTTTAGGCTTGTCACGCGCCTTGAATATTCCTTGAAGTATTCCCATAGACATCACTCTCCTTAACTAAAAAACAAGCAGGCCACGATCGTCATAGACCGAAGCGCCACTTTCGTTGCCACACCGAATCGCCCGATCAAGCGCCATAATGGTGGCGACTGCGCCGTCGATTTTCTCGGTGGATTTCTCTTTGTCCGCTTTGATGTTGCCTGCCGGATCGGTACGGATGTAGATGTTATCCATCATCCAGCGAAGGACCGGATGACCGCCGTGGGCAAGCCTTTGTTCTAAGGTTAGCTTCATGAGTTCCTTGGTCGGCGGACTCATATCCTTGAAGCCCTGACCGAACGGAACGACTGTAAAACCCATACCCTCAAGGTTCTGGACCATTTGTACAGCGCCCCAGCGGTCAAAGGCGATTTCGCGGATATTGTATTTCGTACCCAGCTCCTCAATAAAGCTCTCGATGAAGCCATAGTGAACCACATTGCCTTCAGTGGTTAAAAGGAAACCTTGCTTTTTCCAGACATCGTAATTCACATGGTCACGCCGTACACGCAAATCGATGTTGTCCTCCGGTATCCAGAAGAACGGGAGTACGACATATTTGTCATCCTCGTCCAGTGGCGGGAAAACCAGAACAAAAGCAGTAATGTCGGTCGAGGAGGAAAGGTCAAGACCACCGTAGCAAACCCGGCCTCGTAAGGCGTCAGGGTCTACAGCAAAAGCGCAGGCGTCCCATTTATCCATTGGCATCCAGCGTACAGCCTGTTTTACCCATTGGTTCAAACGAAGTTGCCTGAAGCTGTTCTCCTCAGCAGGATTTTGTCGGGCAGACTCAAAGGCTGCCTTGACCTTATCTAGGCCGACTGTAATCCCGAGGGAGGGATTGGCTTTTTTCCACACCTTTGGATCTGTCCAGTCATCCTCTTGTGCTGCACCATATATGATCGGATAGAAGGTCGAGTCGTTTTTTCTGCCGTCGATGATATCCAGGGCCTTCTGATGGACTTCCCAGCAGATGCTGTTCTGATTGTCTCCGGCGGTGGTGATCAAAAAATAGAGTGGCTGCATTCGCGCATCCCCGCTACCTTTGGTCATAACATCGTAGAGCTTTCGGTTTGGTTGGGTATGCAGCTCGTCAAATACAACGCCATGGGTATTGAAACCGTGCTTGTTGCCGACATCGGCAGACAGCACTTGATAAGTGCTCCCAGTCGGTAAATAAACAAGCCGTTTCATGGAATCAAGAATCTTGACTCGTTTTGCGAGTGCTGGACACATCCGCACCATATCCGCTGCAACGTTAAAGACGATAGACGCCTGATTACGATCAGCGGCGCAGCCGTAGACCTCAGCGCGTTCTTCATTGTCGCCACAGGTCAACAGTAGAGCAACCGCAGCGGCGAGCTCTGATTTACCCATCTTCTTTGGAATTTCAACATACGCTGTGTTGAACTGCCGATAGCCGTTGGGTTTTATGGTGCCGAAGATGTCTCGAATAATCTGCTCCTGCCAGTCAATCAGCTCAAAAGGCTTACCGGCCCAAGTGCCCTTGGTGTGGGAGAGCGCCTCAATAAAGGACACGGCGTAATCGGCCAGAGCCTTGTCATAGATTGAATCCGATGCTTTAAATCGGGTGGGTTTATATTTCTTCAATTTTCTGATACGCCGTTACCTCCTTTGGCAGGGCATAAAAAATACAGCCCATCATGGCTGCATAACGAGGAACAGAGCCGGTTGGCTCATGTCCCAAGAAGCTGAAGTTTGTTTGTGTTAGCTGTTTTCCTTATGCAGCAGGAGCTCAAGGGCAAGCTGCGTGTCTGGGTCGGCGGGCTCTATGTCCCAGCCCCTGTCGTAGTTGCATACGACCTTGCCATCACGCTTGAGCATCAGCTTGCTGATCCTGCCGCCGTCGATCCCGAACTGGGAACCTTCCTCATAAACCTTCATCCAATAATGAAAAATGCTGTCGTGAATCTTAAGGCTTCCTTCTTTCCACATGGCGTGTACCTCCTTCGTTTTTGTATGTGTATATTCGCTCTGAAAGCACACAATAGCAAGTCAATTCAGAGATATAAATGCACCAAATATCGTGATGAAAGGGATGTGTATTACGCCTCGCCGGTCAGGATGAAGTGGGCATATTCCTTGCGGTTTTCTTCGAGGTACACGACCAGCTCATAAAAACCCATGTCGTTTGCGATACGCTGCACCGCTACTACATCAAACATATTCGTCAAGCCTGTGTCGCGAATGGCCAGGATCTGCTTTCGCACCTTATCGGTCATCATCGCACCTCCGGCAAAGGTCCTCGCCATAGACCACGTTCAGTCCGCTGCCGTTGTCCCAGCTAACCATGATGCTTGCTGTGTCATCCACGCCGGTTACAGTGCCTTTGGTGCCGATGGGCGGAGCCTGCACATCATCCATGCGAAGAAGCTCTACGCGGCAACCTACCGGAAATTGACGGCGGATGCGCTCAACTACTTCTTTATTCGGAAATCTCATCATCAGTTGCCTCCTTTCCATTCAGTAGGGCATTTACCGCTTCTACTACAGCGGGGTCGTCGGTAGCTGCGTTCAGGTCCTCTGCGCTGAAGCCTTTCTTGGCTCCCGTTCGAAATGCTGCGCTGCCGGTCAGATTCCGAAGAAGCGTCCGGCGTGTTTCCTTGAACTCATCACCAATAAAGCCGAGTCGAAGGAGGAAGCAGCGGAAGGCGTACTTCTCATTGTCGGTTTCTTTTTCCTTGGCAGTCACACGCTTATGGCTCTTAGCTGCATCAAGCATATGCCCAAGGAAATGAGCAGTTGCACTGATGACCTCAGGCTCCGGAATGCGATCGAACCAAGGGAAGCGGATACGCTCCTCGGTGACCTCAATTTCCAAGCTATCAGCACCGAGTGCTTTTTTAATGAGCGTCGCTTTGCTATCCACCATCCTGCGCAGGTTGTCAATCGCTGCTTCGGTGGTGTCTTTCAGCGGAAGCTCCATGCAAAGGGCATCTGTGACTTCCTCGGTCTCAGCTTCAAAGCCCACTTCGCAAAGGCGCTCGATAAGCTGCTCAGCCTCGTCGCTGTTGGTGTGGTCATCGAAGGAAAGGATGCCATCCTTGCTGACGGTGAAGTTGTCCACCTGATAAGCACAGGATGGAACACCGAGGTACTTGGCATCGCTTTCGAGAATTTGGGCGATGGCCTGTACCAATCGCTTGCGGTCGGGTCCGGTTACGTTGTATTTGATTTCCATTTTCAAAACCTCCTATCGTTTTGGTATGTACATACATCACTCTAAAGGCACCATATAGCAAGTGATTTTCGAGAAATATATGTGCCAAATCGAGTCGGAGGAAGAGCTGGTTTATCATCAGCGGTGCTATCGTCAGGCATGGCTGTCCTCGCTGGCCGCTACCTCTTTATAGGAGTAGAGCAGACCATCGCGCTGGACAGAAACCTTGTCGCTAGAGCCGACCTGTTCGATGTACCGCTTGACGATAACGTCACAGAACTTCTCATCAAGCTCAATAGTATAACAGGAGCGGTCAGACTGTTCGCAGGCGATGAGTGTTGAACCACTACCACCAAAGGGATCTAGCACCAGCGTGTTGCTCATGCTGCTGTTCATAATCGGATACGCCAAGAGCGGGACCGGCTTCATGGTCGGGTGATCACCATTTTTCTTAGGTTTATCAAACTCCCAGATGGTGGTTTCCTTCCGGCCTGTGTACCACTGATGCTTTCCAGTTTTCTTCCAACCGTAGAGCACAGGCTCATGCTGCCATTGGTACGGAGAGCGCCCCAGAACTAACGACTGCTTTTTCCAGATGCAGCAGCCGGACAAATAAAAACCGGCATCCACAAAGGTTCTCCTGAAATTCAGCCCTTCGGTGTCGGCGTGGAAAACATAGATGCTGGCGTCATCTGCCATGACTGCTTCGGTGTTTGTAAAGGCATCGAGCAGAAAGTGGTAGAAGGCGTCGTTACCCATGTTGTCGTTCTTGATTTTTCCGGCGCTGCCTTCATAGTTGACGTTGTACGGCGGGTCGGTTATCACGAGATTGGCTTTGGCACCGGCCATCAGCAAATCAAAAGTGTCCTTCTTGGTGCTGTCGCCACAGACCAGTCGGTGCCGACCAAGGGTCCAGAGGTCACCGAGCTTGGTGATCGGAGGTTCCTTTAGCTCTGCTTCTACATCAAAATCATCATCGTGGATGCCGTCTTTGATACTATCCTTAAACAAATCATCCAGTTCGGAAGGGTCAAAGCCTGTGAGTGACACATCGAAGTCTGCACCCTGCAAATCTGCAATGAGTAGAGCTAACTTTTCTTTGTCCCATTCGCCGGAAATCTTGTTCAGCGCGATGTTGAGTGCCTTTTCTTTTTCGACATCCATCTCGACCACTACGCACTCGACTTCGGTTAGCCCTAAGTCGATGAGTACCTTCAAACGCTGATGTCCACCTACAACACAGCCGGTCACCTTATTCCAGATGACCGGCTCGACGTATCCGAACTGTTCAATTGAGCGCTTCAGCTTATCATATTCAGGATCACCGGGCTTTAAGTCCTTGCGGGGATTGTAATCCGCAGGCAGGAGCTCGGCGGTATTCTTTTTCTCAATCAGCATATTTTTTTACCGCCTCTCGTAGTTCGTTATAACGGTCTAGCCATTCCCAGCGAGAAAGCGTTCCGCTGAAATGGCCATAGGTTGCTGTATCTGCATAGCTGGGATCTCGCAAGCTCAGTGCTTCGATGATTGCCGCTGGACGCAGGTTAAAAACCTCAAGGACCGCTTTGCGAAGAATCTCATCAGAGACAGTACCCGTATCGAAGGTATCAATCTCAACCGCAACAGGATCAGCCTTGCCGATAGCATAGGAGATGGCCACCTGACAGCGTTTGGCATAGCCGCAACGGACGATGTTCTTTGCAATAGCTCTAGCCATGTAGGCACCGGAGCGGTCAACCTTCGTCGGGTCTTTTCCGGAGAAGGCACCACCGCCATGAGCAGCAAGGCCGCCGTAGCTATCGACCATTATCTTTCGACCGGTCAAACCGGTGTCCGCTGCAGGTCCGCCCTCGACAAAGCGGCCGGAGGGATTGATGAGTATTTTTGTCGCATCGTCAAATGGGAACTTCTCGAACACCGGCCACAGCACTTGGGAGATGATCTCACTGCGGAGAATCTCTAAATCCTTATCAGCGCGATGCTGCACGGAAACAATAATCGTTTTGATGCGCTTTGGCTTGTCATCTTCATACTCGACAGTGACCTGGGCTTTGCCATCAGGACCAATGCCTTTGATGACGCCATTTTTCATGGTGCTATCGAGCTTTTGACAAATGCCATGAGCAAATACGAGAGGGAGCGGAAGTTTTTCTACCGTCTCATCTGTGGCATAGCCATAAACAGTACCCTGGTCGCCAGCGCCAAGCATGGAATACCAAGAGGTATCTCCCGCGCGGGATTCCAGTGCTTCATCCACACCACCAGCGATATCCTTGCTTTGCTGGTGGACGAATACAAACACGATGAATTTCCATGGGTTGTAGCCGACCTCCTCAAGAACTCTGCGGACCACCCAGCGGATGTCTACTTTTTTCGAGCAGGTGATTTCGCCCGCTACGATGATTTTGCCTTTTGTCGCCATGACCTCGCAGGCCACGCGGGAAGCTTTATCTTTGCGAAGACACGCATCAAGAATGCTGTCTGCAATCAGGTCGCAGAGTTTATCTGGGTGACCCTTGCAGACACTTTCGGAAGTTTTGTATTTTACCATATCATTTTCCTTTCCGTGCGGTTAAGAGCCGCTCCATAACATCATCTTGCGGATTCACACCGCTGTACTCGCCGGTACAGTTTTCCTTTACGATCTGAAAAATCTCCATCCACAGGCGGTTTGTTTGGTTCATATAGTTCTGACCCATCGCCACATAGGGACTCTGAATTGCATTGCCTGTAGTGGGGTGCTTTGCAAGAAAACCGTATTCAGTAACTGCTTCCTCGCACTGAATCCACCTTGCCACGCTCATGGCGTAGCGCTCCAGAAGCTGCGGAGCTACAAGAACCGTACAGCCACGTTCGTTCAGCCAAGTCCAGGCGGATTTGTAGATTTCGCTCGCGACGAGCGTCTTGCCGTCTTTTTGTATGGCCTCGAGCATCTTGTTTGGTTCGGGCATTTCAAGACCTTTGAGATCTGCTGCATCTTGAAAATCCATCACAGTCAGTTTTCTGCCACCGGGATTGCCCTCGGCTATTTTGTCGGCTAATGGCTTCTTTTTTGCGCCCGCGCCGATACGAGCGCCGCCACGGTTGGTACCGTCTTTTGCCAAAAATATCACCTCACTTTGCAGGGATGGCGCTATTCCCTCGTTTGAAAGCGCGTTTTTCAACACGAAGCCCCACGCCGCTGTCCAGTTTGAAAAGTTTTAGAGATTTGATTACCCCCACCGGTCACCGCTTTCAGCAGTAATTCGGGAGTGACAGGATTTACAAAGAGCCATCAGATTACTCTTTTCATTGCCGCCGCCTTTAGAGAGCGGAAGGATGTGGTGGACCTCTTCGGCAGGCGTTAGCTTGCCTTGCTTCTCGCACTCCTCACAAAGGGGATGCAATTTAATGTAGCGATCGCGGATACGCTTCCAGCTTCTGCCGTAGCGTTTGTTGGACTTGGGGTCTCGCTCGTACTGGTTGTACTGTTTGTTCACGACCTTTTGATGCTCGGCGCAGTATTGCTCACGCTCAGCGAGCCGACCGCAGCCGGGGTAGGCGCAGGGACGCTTTGGTTTATATGGCATGGGTTCACCTCACTTTCGGGGCATAAGAAAAGCCCCACAGGATTTCTCCCGCGAGGCTTCGCCTTGATGCTTTTCGCTACCTTAACATTAACATGATTGCACTTGGACTAATAGTGACATACAGTGACATCTTCAGGGATTCTTACTTTGTTTAGCGCTGCATCATGTAAGCGGTAAAGATGGCGAAGGTTATACCCAAGCTCAACAGCAATTTCTGGCCAAGACTTATTGCTGATGTAACGCTTCTCCAGGATTGTTCGATATTCGTTGTATTCTACTTCACGGATAACAAGGCTGATTTCACGCTTAAGATCTACCAAGCTTTCAAGATCTTTGTTGATCTCGTCCTGAAGGTCAATGATTTTTAGAACGGTGTCCGCCATCGATGAGGTGCTTTTACTGGGGTTGCGAGGCATACCTGTTATGGTGGTGGTACATCTCATTGCCAGCTCATTTAAGGATTCCACCATTTCGAGTTTGCTGGCAATCCTCTGATCAAGGCGGTAAGCCTGTGATAAATACTCTTTAGCGGTCATTCCTTTGCACCTCCTCGTTAACTCTTCGAATGAGGTACTCAGCATTTATACTGGTCAGCTCACCAAACCAACCGGAACGGAAGAACCGCTCTAAAGATGCCACTTCAATTTGGTAGCCATTGTTATCAGGACGCTTCATCGAATGAAGAAGAGCGATTCGATAATCCTTGACTGCTTGCATAACAATGGCGTTTGCTAATTCTTGATAAGGGTCCATAATCTGTACCTCCGGATTTTTATTTCTCTCGGATTGGCACGGATTGTCTCAGGCTTGCAGATCGGCCTTTACAGCATCAATTAGGGCGGCTTGGGTGCTGTCCTTCTTGGATAACACCTTTAGAATCCGCTCGTCGATGCTGTCTTTGGCCACAATGTGCTGCACCACAACCGTTTCAGAATTTTGTCCTTGTCGCCATAGGCGGGCGTTGGTCTGCTGATATAATTCCAGTGACCAGGTCAGCCCAAACCAGACGATGCAGGAACCGCCACTCTGCAGGTTTAGTCCATGACCGGCAGAGGCGGGGTGGATCAGTGCTACGGGTAGTTCTCCAGCATTCCACTTTCGGATACTATCGGCGCTGTTCAACTTGGAAAATGGGACATGAAGCTTCTGTAGGCGCTCTGTGATGCGGGCTAGGTCATGTTTGAACCAGTAGGCCACAAGAATCGGCTTGCCACCAGCCGCTTCAATGATATCCTCCAGTGCATCCAGCTTTCGGTCATGAATTGAGATGGTTTCGCCGTCATCGGTGTATATCGCACCATTTGCTAACTGGCACAGCTTGCCGGTGAGCGCGGCGGCATTAGCAGCAGTGATGTCTCCGTCAGGAAGTTGCAATACGAGGTCCTGCTTCAACTCGTCGTAACGCTTACGCTCCTCATCTGAGAGGCGGACGGTATATTCGCTACTGATCAGTTCCGGCATTTTCAAATGGTCGGTAGACTTCATGGAAATGGTGATGTCGGAGATCTTGTCATAGATGCGCTGTTCCGCTCCGGGCAGAGGCTTGTAGCTGAAGATGACCTGACCGTTTCGTTTATCTGGCTGGAAGTAGTCCAGTCGGTAGTGGCTGATGAACCGTCCAAGTCGAGCACCCATATCCAGAAGCCTGAACTCAGCCCACAAGTCCATGAGACCATTTGCGGAAGGGGTACCCGTGAGGCCAATGATGCGCTTGACCTTAGGTCGTACCTTCATCAGAGCCCGGAAGCGCTTAGCCTGATAATTCTTGAAGGAGGATAACTCGTCTACCACAACCGTGTCGAAGTTGAATGGCAGCTTGCTTTCATCAATGAGCCACTGGACATTTTCTCTATTTATGATGTAGATGTCAGCAGGTTTGATAAGGGCCGCACGACGCTCTGCTTCAGTACCGACTGCAACGGAGCAGATGAGGTTCTGGAGATGATCCCACTTATCTGCTTCTGCAGGCCATGTATCCCGTGCCACTCGTAGTGGAGCGATCACCAGAATACGATGTGCCTCGAAGCTGTCAAATAACAGATCGTTCAGTGCCGTCAGTGTAATGCTCGTCTTGCCAAGGCCCATGTCGAGTAGAACAGCGGAGATGGGGTGCTCCTCGATGTAGCGGGTGGCATAATTCTGGTAGTTATGTGGTTCGTATTTCATCAAGAAGCCCTCCAATCTGCTGCTCGTCATCAAGGACATAAACCTTGAAGCCAAGCCTGCGTAGTAATTTGTGCCTTGCCAGCTGGAGTGGTCTGGGCTTTTCGCCGGGAGCCTTTACTTCAACGAAAGCCATATGACCACCCGGTAGAAGCACGATACGGTCAGGCACCCCGTCAAATCCAGGACTCGTGAACTTGGGTGCGATGCCTCCGGCAACTTTGACTGCCATAACCAGTTTTCTTTCGATTACTTTTTCTCTCATTTTCACTCTCTCCATCAGGATTTTTAAGGATGGGGTAACCTCGATGCATGTCATATATAGAACTTTTCTTAGAGCTATTTTTTTAGTCCTTAAGAGACTTTTTGTATATGACCTTAATCGAGGTTACCCCATAGACCATCAACTCAAGAAATCCTCAAAATCCCCGTCATCGATTTTAAGCCTCAGTCCTGAAAAGAACCTCTTGTTTTTAACCTTGATACGGCCATGCCCAGCAGCCTCCAGTGCAGAATAGAAGTCCGTAGTGCTGCGGATATATTCATTTGTGTCAACGCAGTAATTGCGATACGCCCGATAAAGCGAACTGGAACTCTCTCGGTAACTCGCATCAAGTTCGCATTTCTCCTCAAGAAAATGGCCAAACCAGTCGTTTTGCGCCCGGTACTCTGCTATGGCTTGCTGTACGCACTCCGGAACAGGAATTTTGTAATCCAGCGCAATGACCTTCTTAGCACCCTCGATCACCCATGCGAGAATGCTCTCGCCAGCATTTTGATAGAGGTACTCGCCGTAATTCTTGATGTCACTGCTGCCCTCAATCTTGGCGTCGAAGGGTATAACAACCAATCTGCGCCAGATACCGTCATCCGAGGCGCTGACCTTTGGCAGGTGGTTTGTATAGAGCACCAGTGTATGGCAGGGTGTAAAGCTGAACGGGTCCTTGTACTTCTTTTCGGCGAACACATCATCGGTGGAGCAAAGCTGTTTGACTGTAGAGTCATTGAGTCGAGCGCCTTCCTGTATCTCAGCAGCGATAAGTAGACGCTTGCCCTTAACCTCGGCCATTTCCGGTTTGATGTTTCGGCGGCATCCAACAGTTAGGGTATCTGCGGAGATATTGCCACTATACAGACCGAGCACACGGGAGATGGCATTCCAAAAGGTAGATTTACCGTTACGCCCACCGCCATAAGCGATGATCAGGGCTTCCACATAGACCTTGCCGATGGCGGCGAGCCCGCAGATCATTTGCACGTAGTCGATTAGCTCCTGATTGCTACAGAAGATAAGGTCCAAACTGTTCTGCCAGATCTGTTCACCCTTGGAACTGGGCGAAACGGAGGTCATTTTCGTGATGAAATCTTCTGGTGAATGCTCTCGGGCTCCGATCATCCCTTTGCGTAGATCGTAAGTAGCAGCAGGCGTACAAAGAAGAAAGCAGTCTGCATCTAAATCACGCGGCGAGATTTCCAGCATAGGACGGGACTCTTTTAGCGTCGCGGTGATATTCTTTGAATCTCGGCGACGGATGGCGAAGGACTGGTATGCTTTGGCTGAAAGAAATGCTTTGTAAGCCTCGAGCTGTGTATCGTTCATAAGTGATTCAGCCTTTGCCTTTGATGCGTTTGCTAGGATTTCCTGAGCGCCGTTTTGTGTCAGGAGCATCATTGCAGCCTGCAGATCCTTTGTGGCTTCCTCCAATTGGCGGCGGGTCAACTCATGAGCGACTGCCTGTGCGCCGGGTTCGCTTTCTTGCCAGTAATGGCTGGTGTAACGGATAAAATGGGTAGCCGGTGAATACCGTAGTTCCCCAGAGAAGTATTTTGCCAGCACCTCTGCCTGTCCTACATCGGAGAAATCGCCTGGCATATAGGACGTCGGGTCGTTGTAGACCTCCGGAGAAACATAGCCGTCTTGCTGCTGTACCTTTGAAAAGAAGCGCTGGGCGCTGTGCCAGATGGTCATGAGCTCAGCTTCCTCAAGCGGAGGTGAGCATTTTGCAGCTTCTTCTAAAAAACACTGAAAAGCGGCATCGCTGTCGCCATACTTCTTGATGACCCGACCAGCAAAACGGGACATGGTGGCGTTGCGACTTCCTTCTGGTATGACTTGAGTGGAACGATGGCTACCGGCCATATCAGCATCGAACTCTTCGCCTTCCAGAAACTCGCTCAAGTTCATGCTGCCGGTGTAGATTTCAACTTCCGGAGAGGTAGTCCCGAAGAAGAAACGTGCAGAATCCAGCGCCTTGGTATCGAAGTACGGAAAGATGGCGTTGACCAGCTTCTTCATATCGCTGTAGCAAGCCGCGTTTGTAACGTAGTCAATGGGAAATAGTACGTGGAATTTAGGTCGAGCGGGCTTGCCGTTTTTCTCGCGCATATTGTAGCGGCTATAATGAACGGCAAAGGTGACCCCGGGAAACGCCTCAATGACGTCTGCAGGTAGCACCCAATCCTCTGGTTGTTCTGTGTGATCATTGTCGCAGTCCACCGGTAGGCAATTGCTACCGATGTAGTTTTCACCATTCCGATAGCTGTTCCGGTACTCGGCGCACACATAGTCATGGCCAACAGCTGCGATCAGAGAACTTGCATCAGTGACCTCAACCTTGTGAGGATAGGAGCAGTTGCCGGGGTTGCCGATGAAGTCGGCGTGATAAAGAGTGAACATCAGTCGTTCACCTCCGTTGCGCCATCCTCAAGCACCTTGGTGATGAATTTGAGTGCCGTGATGATTGTTTCAAGCTCGCAGTCGCCACCGAGAGACACCTCTATACCATCTGTGCCATACGGTCCGATCAGATGCGCTTCAATATCAGTGCCTCCAGCGTTCTCGATGCGAAAGTAGGTGCGGCTGCCGTGGCCGGAGTCTCCGCCCTTATAGCCACTGGTGCCAGCCTCAACTTCGAGAACATTTGCATTGAATATGTCGCGGCTAAAAGTTGTGATAATGGTGCCGTCGATATTTCTTTCCTTTTCTGTGATAGCGTACATGATTTAAACCTCCTCGCAGTTTTCATTAAAGTAGCGTAAGCGGTAGTTCTTCCACTTGGCTCTCTTGATTTCAGCCGACATACCGGCTGAGATGGTGCTGCCGAACACCCAGACCTCTGTACATTTGCTCATTAGGGCGTTGCCGAAGAATAGCCCAAGCTGGCGTTCGGCTGGAATGTCGTCGTTCAAAAACTGTGGAAATAGCAAATGCGGCGCAATGGGAATGAAGCCTTTGTCAACGGCGAAGCGGCTGTAGCGCTGTGCAGCCTTTACGTTTCCTTCTACATCTCCAGAAAAGGGAGAGCAGATATAGACAATTGGCCTGAATGCCCGAAGCGCCTGTTCTTCTTTTTCGATAGCAGACAATGCTTCGTAGGTGGTTGGGTCGTAGTAACCCTCGCTGTTAAATTTATCAATGCTCATTTTGACCTCCAATCCGGGCGGGCTTTTTGTCCACCTCTATTACCCAATGGAGGTCAAAAATAGGTTTGAACGAAAAAGGCTCAATCTTTTTTATAAAAATCTGTCTCATAGCCATCGGCGCGGAGCAGCAGTCCTTTAGCCCAAGACGGTGTCAGGCCCATCTGTTCACAGACAGCTTTCAGAGACACTCGTGGATCAGCTTCGATGACGATTTCGTCGTGGATGTGCATGACGATGGAGCAGTGCCGGAGCGTTTGCATGGCGGTGCAGAGGATGTCGCGGGCAGTTGCCTGCACAATGTTTTCCACGAACTTTGGCCCGTAGGAATCCAGTCGCTCCCATTTCTTTGTGGCACCGACACCCTCGTAGGTGATGCACTGCCCACCGAACTTGTTTTCACCGATCCGCGGTTTCACATAGGCAAGCCGCCTGCCGGAAGGAAGCGTAATGAAAAGAATCCCGCTCTGGCATGAGAAAGTGATCCCATGTGTCGAGTTGGTGCGTTTATATCGGACTACCTCCATAGCGGCCTTGTCCACATCCCGCCAGAACTTAACGATGTTCGGATTGGATTGCCGCCAAGCATCGACCAGCGGAGGGAGTTCATCCTCATCAAGTCCCATATCAAGAGCGCCCATTGCTTTGAGAGCACCTACAGATCCGCCATAACCGAGCGCCAATTCTGCAATCTTACCTTTTTGACGAAGGTGACCGTTGATTCCATGCTTCTCGACCGGCACCTTGAACATCTGCGATGCGGAAGCGCAGTAGATGTCGCCGCTCTTGGCAAAGACGTCCTGTCGCCACTGTTCACCAGCCAGCCACGCTATGACGCGGGCTTCAATGGCGCTGAAATCCGATACGATGAACTTGGCACCGGTTCTTGGTACGAAGGCAGTGCGGATAAGCTGCGACAGCGTGTCCGGCACATCCTCGTAGAGCATTTCAAGTGCATCAAAATCACCGGATCGCACAAGGGCGCGGGCTTCGGCCAAGTCCTCCAGATGATTCTGAGGGAGGTTTTGCATCTGAATAAGCCTGCCTGCCCAGCGACCGGTTCGATTAGCACCGAAAAATTGAAACATCCCACGGGCGCGACCATCGGTACAGACTGCATTCTCCATTGACTGATACTTCCGAACCGATGACTTGGCAAGCTGCTGACGGAGTGAGAGGACGTCTGCAAGATCCGGAGGTGCCGTTTTTAATAACTCGGCGACAACCTTTTTCCCAAGTGTATCTGTCTCCATGCCATTATCGGCAAGCCACTGCTTCATTTGCTGTACCGAATTCGGATTTTCAAGTTCTGTCAGGTGTTTCATCGCGGTGGAAAGCTCTGACCGGGAGCGACCATCCATTGCGATAGCCTCTTGCACCAGTGTCATATCCAGCGCAACGCCTCGGTCATTGATCTCCTGGTCGAGGTGGTATTCGTCCCAGATACGATCATGAACCGGGAACTTAGCGAGCTTTTCTTGAATAGACATTTCTGATTCAACATCTCGAGCGTTATATTTCTTAAACGCCGACCATTTATCAGGTGCGTGATAGGGGTGATTCCGGCTGCGCAGACCGTTGGATTTCGTTGGAGCACAAGGCTGACAGAAGTATTTGATTAGATCCTTACCTTCGGTGAGTTTCTGCTTGTCCAGCTTAAGTACCGAGCCGACGCCTTCCAGCGACAGAGGCAGCCCCATCGTCGCTGCCCATACCATTGAACATTTCCATGAGGCAGGGTTGATGTATTCACCGGTAGGGAGTCCAAGAAAGCGAGACAGGCAGATCCGTTCAAAGTTTGCGTTGAACGCCCATTTGATCACCGTTTCATCCATGAGTGCGGCGATAACATCGCTGGGCAGCTTCTCCCCGCTGACAAGGTCAACGACCTGGACATTACCGCCGTCAATGCTGTAGCTGAAAAGAAGTATCTCGAAATCCGGTGACTCCACATAGTGATACACACCTGCTTTGGCGAGATTGGTGCTGCTATAGGTTTCAATATCTATTGAGAGTGTTCTCATAGTTGACCATCCTTTTTATAAGGAACGGCGGTAAAGAAGTTCTCTACCGCCGTCCACAGTTTTTTACTTGAAGTCACGCATCCGTTTTTCGTGATACTCTTTATCACGAGCTTCGCGTTCTTCGTCGCGTTTTGCTCTCTTGCGATCGCCTCGAATGCTCTGAACCATTGAGACCAGGAACGTGACACAGAGAACTGAATACAATCCCAAAAGGATGTTTAATAAAATCGTTGTCATTGGTTTACCACCCTTCCTTAAGACAGAAAGTCATCGTCATCGTCTGTAGCGAAATCGGACTCAGCACTAACCTTGCCACCGAGAGGCTCACCATCGCGTACTTTCTGCAGGTTGTTCAGACCGCAAGCGATGCCTTTGTTGCCGTTTGAATTGAAGGCATAGAAGCTGATGCTGGCCCTACCATACACGCCGGAGTAAACCTCGGAGCGGGTCAGAACAGGATTGCGATCAACGTCCACGATGCCGGGAGCGGTAGCTGAATTGGCGTTGATGAAGTATGCATTGGCGTAGGCCGGGTCATCAGGACGCTCGCTGTCGCCGTCTCTGAGCGGTGTCTTTATTGCTGCCATTGGGGGCACGGACTTGCCGCTACCCTTGAGCTTGGCTTCGCCTTCGTGATAAGCAGCCTCAATAGCCGCCTTGATCTTTGCGACGGTTTTGGTATCGGACTTCGGTATAATGAGCGAAACAGAGAACTTAGGAGTGCCGCCGTTGATACTCTTAGCCTCCCAGATGTTTGCATAGCTCCAACGGGTGTCGGGTCCAGTGATAACCTTCATTGGGTTGTTGGCTTTGTTTGTGTTGTTATTCATAATTGTTTTCCTCCATAAAATCATTTTTGGCTGTGTTCATGACCGGGCGTTTGTCGCTCTCCGGTACAAGTGTGGGTTTACCTTGCGGCTTTTCAATGTAGGCCGCTAGGAGTTCATCAAAGCGGGATTTGCCGAGCAGTTTCTGCATGGCAGTGACGCCGAGGACCTTGTGGTCATATGGGTCATAACCTGCGCCGCTTACTGTGTTGGCGACTGCTGTTTCATTGGTGTACTTACGATTGGACCGGCCTTCGACCAACTTCCAACCGTTCCATTCCTTGCCGCTGATGGCCTGCTGCAGGGCATATTCCTTGATGTCAGTAGCCCACGCCACAAGGTCATCGACTCTTGTAAGGATTTCTTCGATTTCCTCGTCAGTTAGTAGAGGCGGCAGTTTGAAGTCATAGCGTGCAAGCTCCATGTTGGCATCGGCTCTGGCGCGGCAGTCGTGCTTTGCCTTGCAGAAACCACACCATTCACCGCAGAGAAAGTTGCCGTCACCGGCGAAAGCAAGATCGGCAGTAGGTTTGAGCACCTCGTCTGCCCAGCGGTAAAGCTCATCTTTTGAGAGCTCATAGGTGCTGACGTTATCGCGTCGAGGCTGATAAATGGTCATGCGAACGGTGTCAATGTCGTAGATTCCGTCGAACAGCTCCAGGGCACCAAGGGCGTAACACTGCATTTGCGGATTCTTTTCCGCGCTTACAAAAATTCCCATTCCGTGTTTGTAGTCGCATATCAGCAAAGTACCGTCCGCGATAATGATGCAGTCGGCGGTTCCAAATCCAGACTCCACCCAGCGAGAGAAGTCCACACGCTGTTCGATCAAAACTACCGGGTCAGCGCAGTTTTGCTTGGCTGCTTCAACGTGTTCAAGGATGTAGGCAACGTAGCTAGAAGCGCAGTCGGCCATTTCTTCGTTGAACCAGGTAAGGTTTTTGGTCGGATCCTTTGCCTCCATGCCCAGAGCCTGACGGAGTTTGTACTCGCAAAGTTCGTGGGCGTCCGTGCCTTCAGCAGCGTAATTGCTGCCCTTATCGTCGTAGCTCTCACAGAGTCGAGCACTTGGAGGGCAGCGAAGCCAGCGTTCGGAGCTGGATGCTGAGAGAAGTGCGTGTCCTTTAGCTGGCATCGTTCAGTCCCTCCACATCTGCAAGCAGTGCTTTATAGTTGGCCGGGTCAATACCGGACAGCTTATCAGCACCGTACTTCTGGAGCAGAGAGCGAATCTGAGCGGTGAATCCAGCGCGGGACTTGTTCGCAAGGATTGCTCTAACCGCTTCCAGCGTAAGTACCGGTTCGGTGGGTGTAGGTTCTGGCGCTGGTTCATTGGTGCTGAACTGCTCAGCTAGCCAATTTGCGGCTTCGTTAATAGCTGCAGCTGCGCTGCGTAGTTCTTCGATGGTCATGGCCAGGTCGCTCATATTGCTCATGTGCTATTCCTCCTTCCTTGGATTGGCTCTGTCCGGCGAGCAAGGTCAATTTTCTTGCCAGCCGCATGGATACAACGCTGATCGCAGTAAGAACATCTACGAGTTCATCATCTGCAGCGCAGCTCTGTGGTCTTGTCTGTGCCTTTTGCATTTCTTTCACCTCCTTGGAAGGAGCGCTTGTCGTTTTGCTCTTTCCACTACCCAATGGAGGTGAGAATGGTGTTTGAACGAAAATCAGGAAAAAAGATTTTCTCCGGCCACCAATTTTGGCAGCCGGAGAAGGATGGACAAGAGATTAGATGTAGTCGCGTAGGAGTTCCCGCAATGCATCAAAAGCTTTTTTCTTCTTGTAGTTGATGGTTGATTGCCGAGAGATACCCATTATGGCTGCTATTTCGCGTTCAGACTTTTCCTGAAGTAGAAGCTTGCAGATGCGGCGACCGTCGGGATCAAGCTCGTCCAATTTGCAGATAAGGGTGTTAAGTAGTTCGCGTTCCTCTAAGATGGACTGAGCGCTGGGAGTATCGTCCGCCAAGTCATCGAGCCAGCTCTTTTCGTTGCCGTCCTCGTCAGTAACGGTGTAATCAAGGGAAAGCTCATCGCCAGCCTTGTGAAAACGGCAGGTCCAACAATCCATATCACAAAGGTACCGCTTGTTTGCTGGGCAGACACAGCGGCCGTGCTCCTGTTGCCTGCGGCGATAGGCATTGATATCGCGGTAATAGTTGTCGTAGTCGGTCTTGCTGACTGGCACCCACTGGTGAAGGTCCTTGAGGTAGATTTTGCGTTCGTTGGATTGGTTCTGATTGTCGTGCTTTGACATAAAAATTCCTCCGTTTGTCGTTGTCTCGAAACGGAGGAATTGAGCTGCTCAGCTGAAAAAGGCAATAAAAGCCCGACCGCAGTCCAACACAGATTTCTCCGTTTCGGATAGCAGCTTCCTGTTCAGTAGTCAGCTGTTTGATATTTGGTTGTTCACCTCGCTGCGCTGAACCATCCGTGATCAGTGGATGCGCATCGAGGTGATTTCAAATGACATGAGCGTTTTTTGTGACTGGAAAAGTGAGTTTATGACTTTTTATAAACAACATAGTCGGTAAGAGTAGATTTTTACCTTAAGATGATGTATAATTAAATAGTCAATACCCACGTAGAGAACACAGATGAGTAACGCCCTGTCATCTATAATTAGAGTAACAGGGCGCAAAGGGACTAAAAATTAGCCTAACAAGGGACTAAAGGGACTTAACAAGGGACTTTCACGGAGGTGATTAAAATCAACTTCTCTCAGTATTGCAAAAGAATATATCCATATTGTCATCAGATATCTAGCCAAGGTTTGTTTGTGAGTAAGTTGTTTGTAGCTGGTGGGAGTTCGTATTTTTCTACCTCGGTTAATGCTGACAAGGAATATCAAAAGAAACTGTATAATGGCTCAAAACCACTGACACAGAATCTTAAGGATTCATTCCCTGCAAATATTCAGCTGGACGCATTGGTAGGTCTCTTTGAAAAGCACTTAAAAGATGATCAGGTTCGCCAGGCGATGACAGCATCTGCAATACCAGTTTCGCTCGAACCACAGAAAGGTACTTTTTCTCGAGCTCTTGCCTTTCAATTTAATTACCTTGTAAAGAATGAAGATAGTGACGCCGACGATATCGTGGCTATGGAATACCAAAGGCTCCTCACTGAGCCTGCCGATGAAAAGCCTCAGTCTTTAGTTCCGTTGTATCCTGGTGATGGCGCATATGTTCTTGATTTTCTACCGGCTCGGATTTATTTAAAAAAGTGTTATGAGCAGTTTGATCACACATGGCTAATTCAAAACACCGGAAATCAGACATGGCGCAGTCGAAAACTTGTTTTTGTTAACCAGGCCTCTGTAAGGCCAAGAACCGCTAAAAGTTGTATTGATATACCAGATGTACCTCCTGGTAAAGAAATAAAAATAACCACAAGTATTGACACTCGTGGTTTTGAAGGACGTTATGAATGTTTGTGGGAGATGCAGGATAACGAAGGCAACAACTGCTTTCCTAATAACAAAAAGCTATTTAACGTTACAATAGATTCTAAGTTCGAAATAGAATAGTCACTCATTTGGAGGTTAATAACGTGAGCGATAAAAGCATTGAAAAATGGTCTACTTTAAAAGAAGTACAAGAGTATCTCGGTGTAGGCCGTGAGACCATTCTGCAGTGGATCGCCAAGAGAAATATGCCAGCATATAAAGTTGGACGGCTGTGGAAATTTAAGCTGTCCGAAGTTGATGAGTGGATACGCTCCGGTGGTGCTGCAGATAATTCCGACCCTACTGATACAGATTGAGACCGTTTTATAGGACAAGTATTGAGATAGAATTAGGATGCGGCTATTTGTGCACTTTCAGAAATAAAGACAAAAATAGAAAAGGTAGGTAAAGAAAATGGACAGTCAAACTCATAATTCGATAGTAAGTTTTATTTGGGGCATTGCAGACGATTGTTTGCGTGATGTATATGTGCGCGGGAAATACCGTGATGTAATTCTTCCAATGACAGTTATTCGTCGTTTGGATGCTATGTTGGAAGATACGAAGGCAGAAGTACTCGACATGAAAAAGAAAATGGATGCTGCAGGAATTGCAAACCAGTGGCCAGCCCTATGCAACGCAGCTGGTCAGTCATTTTGTAATGCTTCGCCGTTCCTCTTACGTGATTTGACCAGCCGTGCAAAAAGACAGACACTTAAAGCAGACTTCGAAGCCTATCTGGATGGTTTCTCGCCTAATGTACAGGAAATTCTGGAGAAGTTCAAATTCCGAAATCAGATCACAACTATGATTGATGCGGATATCCTTGGTGCTGTTATTGAAAAATTTATATCGTCTGATATAAATCTGAGCCCAAAACCGATTTATAGAGACGACACAAAGACTGAGGTTCGCTTGCCAGCGATAGATAACCACAGCATGGGAACTGTATTTGAGGAGTTAGTGCGTCGCTTTAACGAAGCCAACAACGAGGAGGCTGGCGAACACTGGACACCACGTGATGTTGTGGAACTTATGGCAGATCTCGTGTTTGTCCCTATAGGAGATAAAGTGATGGATGCTACTTATTCCTGTTATGACGGTGCATGTGGGACTGGTGGTATGCTCACTGTTGCACAGGAAAGGCTGCAAAAACTAGCCTCAAGAAGAGGCAAACAAGTATCTATACATCTATTTGGGCAGGAAGTACAGCCGGAAACATATGCGATTTGCAAGGCCGACATGCTTCTGAAGGGTGAAGGCGAACAAGCGGATCATATTTCCTATGGCTCGACACTATCAGTAGATGGAAATGCTACCCGTCAGTTTGACTTTATGCTTTCAAACCCGCCATACGGTAAGAGCTGGAAAACTGACGCTGAAAAGATGGGCGGCAAAAAGGATATTCTCGACAGCCGATTCAATACCTATCTGGAAGGTGGAGATCAGCTTTCTATGATTCCACGAACTAGTGATGGGCAGCTTTTATTTCTCCTGAATAATGTAGCAAAAATGAAGAAGGATACAGCGTTGGGCAGCCGAATTGCTGAGGTTCATAATGGTTCTTCATTGTTTACTGGTGATGCGGGAAGCGGAGAAAGTAATGCAAGAAGATATCTTTTCGAAAATGACATGGTTGAGGCGATAATTGCTCTGCCTAATAACATGTTTTACAACACAGGTCTTGGTACATTTATCTGGGTTTTATCAAATCGAAAAGATAAGCATCGTAAAGGGAAAGTTCAGCTTATCGATGCTACAGAGATGAAAGCACCTCTTGATAAGAATATGGGAAAAAAGAATTGTGAACTCACACCACAAATAAGAAAAAAAATCATGGAATTATTTATGTCTATGGAGAGTAATGATATTAGCCGTGTATTTAACAATGAAGAATTCGGCGTCTGGAAAATTACTGTATTACAACCCCAATATGATGATTCTGGTGCAATTATAAAAGATAAAAAGGGTCGAATAGTAGTAGACAAATCAAAAACTGACACGGAAATAGTTCCGTTTATGTATCCGGGCGGTATTGACGGATACATGGAAAAAGAAATCTTACCTTATTCACCAGATGCTTGGGTTGATAGCAAAAAAACGCAAATCGGATACGAATTAACCTTTACAAGGTATTTTTTTAAGCCGAGAGAAATTCGTAATATTAATGTGATTTCGGCGGAAATCCATAACGTGGAAAATCAAATGGCTGGAGCACTTGAGGAGGTTCTTGTATGACAAAATATATTACGTACCCGGGATATAAAGAAACAGGGGTTTCATGGATACCTTCTATTCCATCCAATTGGGAAATGAAGAAAATTAATGAACTGTTTGTTGAAAGACGTGAAAAGTGCTCCGATGCAGAATATAAACCATTATCTGTTACCAAATTTGGGGTGTTGCCTCAGCTTGATACGGCAGTTAAAACAAAAGATGGTGATAATCGCAAGAAAGTATTAAAGGGCGATTTCGTTATAAACAGTCGTTCTGATAGACGTGGTTCAAGTGGTTTTTCTCCTTCAGATGGTTCAGTATCGCTGATTAATATTGTGTTGTGCCCTCGTAAAGATACCTCTTTATATTTCCACTATTTACTTCGGAGCCATACATTTATAGAAGAATTCTATAGAAATGGTAGAGGCATAGTTGCTGATTTATGGACGACAAGATTCAGCGAAATGAAAAACATATACGTTCCTGTTCCACCCATTACTGAGCAAGTTCAAATCCTTGAGTTTCTTCGATGGAAAACTTCTGTATTTAATGGATTAATTCCTGAAAAAGCAATAACAAAAGGGAATATTATTGCTTCAAGCAAGTCGCTTCTCGCACGAGAGATGATGCTTATTGACGAGTATAGAACAAGCCTCATTTCTGCAGTTGTTACTGGTGAGATAGATATTCAGGGCATAGATATTCCTGAATATGAGTTTGTAGAGGACGTTGACCCTGATGATTTTTCGGATGGTGTTGAGGATGAGGATCTTGAAGCGGAGGAGATATGAAATGTGTGATGATTTTCATAGCTTTTACTAATATAGAAACCGGGGGTGATAAAGATGGCATTTACCAACACTAGGGAGAGCGGCCTTGAGGCGCTTATTATTAAATGGTTTATTGAACAGAATGGCTATGAGCAAGGGACTAATACCGATTACAACCGAGAGTACGCTATTGACGAGACTCGTCTCTTCCGATTTCTGAACGATACGCAACCGGATGTGTTGGAAAAATTGGGTGTGTTTAAAAGCGAAATCAAGAAGACACAGTTTTTGAACCGTTTGCAGGGAGAGCTGGCTAAGCGTGGCATAGTAGATGTGCTACGCAATGGTGTTAAGATATATCCAGCCGACCTTATCATGTTCTATTTGACTCCATCCGAGAACAATGCTAAGGCAAGACTCATGTATGAGAAAAATATTTTCAGCGTGACCCGGCAACTTCAGTATTCACTGGACTCATCCAGGTTAGCGCTTGATATGTGTATTTTCATCAATGGCTTGCCTGTCATCACATTTGAACTAAAAAATCAACTCACAAAACAAGCGGTGGATGATGCTGTAGAACAATATAAAACAGATCGGGACCCGCGCGAGCTATTATTCCAGTTCAAGCGTTGCATGGTACATTTTGCCGTGGATGATGCTCGTGTTAAATTCTGTACTAAGCTTTCTGGAAAGGACAGTTGGTTCCTACCCTTTGATAAAGGGTTCAAAGACGGCGCAGGCAACCCGCCCAATCCGGATGGCATTATGACCGATTATTTATGGAAAGAGATCCTTACCAAAAATAAACTTAGCCGTATCATCGAAAACTACGCTCAGGTCGTTGAGGAAATTGACCCGGAGACTAAGAAAAAAACAGTCAAACAGATATTCCCACGCTATCATCAACTGGACTGCGTTGAAAAGCTGTTGGCGAATGTCAAAAATAACGGATTGGGTCAACGTTATCTTATTCAGCACAGTGCTGGAAGTGGAAAGTCAAATTCAATAGCTTGGCTTGCGCACCAGTTGATTGGTCTTGAGCAAAATGGCAGACCAATTATTGATTCAGTTCTGGTGGTTACCGATCGCCGTATTCTAGACAAGCAGATTAGGGACACCATCAAGCAGTTTATGCAGGTTCAAAACACTGTTGCGTGGGCTGAACATTCTGGTGATTTACGAAAAGCAATCGCAGATGGCAAGCGTATAATCGTCACCACCATCGAGAAATTCCCTTATGTTTTGCCTGATATCGGGGCAGAGCATAAGGATAAGCGTTTCGCTCTATTAATAGACGAGGCACATTCTGGCCAGAGTGGACGTAACTCTGCACAAATGAACTTGGCTCTTTCTGGTCTTGCCTCTGATGACGAGATGGACAACGAAGATAAAATCAATGCAATGATGGAAGGCCGTAAGTTGCTTACTAATGCCAGTTATTTTGCGTTTACTGCAACACCAAAAAACAAGACACTGGAGACGTTTGGAGCCATGTTTGAAGATGGTGGCGACACAAAGCATCGTCCCTTCCATGTATATACTATGAAACAGGCCATTCAAGAGGGCTTCATTCTTGATGTGCTGAAATATTATACACCTATCGACAGCTACTACAAATTGATGAAGACTGTCGAGGACGACCCAATGTTCGATAAGAAACGCGCCCAGAAGAAGTTGCGTTCTTTTGTTGAAAGCAACAGTCATACTATTGCTCATAAAGCGGAAATGATGGTTGATCACTTTCATGAACAGGTCATTTCCAAAGGTAAAATCGGCGGGCAGGCTCGTGCAATGGTGGTCACAGCAAGCATTCCTCGCTGTGTTGAATATTATTATGCCATCAATAAATGTCTTGCCACACGACATAGCCCATACAAGGCAATCGTGGCATACTCCGGAGAACATATGTATCAAGGGCAGGAGCCAGCGCTTACTTCAGCTGCACTTAACGGATTCCCAGATGCAGCTATTCCAAAAACGCTGAAAACTGACCCGTATCGACTTTTAATTGTTGCAGATATGTTTCAGACGGGTTATGACGAGCCGTTGCTCCACACCATGTATGTAGACAAGATACTTAATGACATAAAGGCTGTGCAGACACTCTCACGCCTCAATCGTGCATACCCCAAAAAACATGACACCTTTGTACTAGATTTTGCTAACAAAGCATCCATCATCGAGGAGTCATTCTCCAGGTATTATCGCACTACTATTCTCTCTGGTGAGACCGATCCAAACAAGCTATATGACTTAATCGCTGTTATGGATAGTTATCAAGTGTACTCCTCAGAACATGTTGAACTACTCGTAAATCTATATTTAGATGGAGCAGATCGTGACAGGCTTGACCCGATTCTAGATGCTTGCACAGCAGTCTACAATGAGTTGGAAACTGATGATCAGATAAAATTCAAAAGTGCAGCAAAGTCCTTTGTGCGTACATATGGGTTCCTCGGAGCGATTCTCCCTTATGGTAACGCTGATTGGGAGCGCTTGTCTATCTTTCTAAACCTACTCATTCCGAAGCTTCCGTCACCACGTGAAGATGATCTATCACAGGGCATCTTGCAAACTATCGACTTGGATAGTTATCGTCTAGAAGCGCAGGAAGCTATGTCAATCAAACTTGAAGACGAGGATGCTGAAGTGCCTCCGGTTCCTGCCGGTAAGATTGGCCATATTGTTGATCCAGAGATGGATTTGCTGTCATTAATCCTATCAAACTTTAATGATATGTTTGGCAATATTAACTGGAACGACGCTGATAACGTCCGACGCCAGATCCTTGAAATACCAGACATGGTAGCGAAGGATGAAAAGTACAAAAATGCCATGAAAAATTCCGATGCACAAAATGCGCGAATGGAAAGTGAGCGTGCTTTGCAACAGGTTATCTTCTCTATCATGGCAGATAACATGGAGTTGTTTAAGCAGTTCCAAGACAACCCGTCCTTCAAAAAATGGTTGTCCGATATGGTATTTAACCTCACTTACAATCCGGATGGGAAATCAACCCAGATGCCAAGAAAAGAATAGTAGTTTTGCGGGAGGAAAAACATGAGTGGAGCGTTGGCTAAAACAATAAAAAAGAAGAGCACAGATGGCATTTTTGTTGAGGTTCTGCATACTGAGAATCTCGGTTTGTGCATGCCAGAACAACTGCGACTTTTCCATTTGGCTTTACGCAACAACAAATTTTACTCCGGCGATTTGGAAACCATGTTGTATCGCAATATTGGTCGATATGTTTTTTCCCGTGCAAAACTTGAAGATTTTAGGCTCGAGGACGACTTAGATTCAGTAACTGCGCAGGCTTTGAGGATTATGCGCGAAAACGGAGCAGCAGATACAAAGGGTTGTGGTAATGAACTCGGCGAAATGCTTGTATATACTTTTTTGGAGGACATGCTTGGCGCTCCGAAGCTAATGAGTAGAGTGGAGCTTTCGACTGAATTATCACAGTTTGGCAGTGCGTGTGAAAGCATACATCTATTTGCCCCAGGATCTGAGCAACGTTGTCAGATGGTGTTTGGTGCATCTAATGTCATAGGTGAAATTAAGGATGCTATTGACCGATCATTTGAAAGTATCCTCCGCATTGAACAGCATGAATCTCGTGAAATCAAAATGGTCGAGAAAACAATTCTCGACCGTGCGTTTGACCCAGATGAAATTGAGCTGATCAAAGATCTTATCTTGCCATCTCAGGGCAAAACTCCAAGCTATAACACTGCCTACGGTGTTTTCCTTGGCTATTCTATCGGTTTATCTTCTGAGGGGCGTAGTTCAGAAGAATACGAGAACCTAGTAATGCAAAAAATGGCTTATGATATAAAACAGCATGCAGAGTACATTGCTGAAAAAATCCGCTTGAGCAACCTTGGATCACACTCATTCTATTTTTACATCCTGCCCTTTGATGATGCCGAAAGCGAGAAAAAGGCCATCATGGAGAACGTCATGAATGGGGATGTTATGTTATGAGCAATGCAAAGAAGATTAATCTTGGGGATGCTATATTTAGTGGTATTGAACACAACCCATTTCTGAATGAACTATATGATAATATTCTCTATAATTACGCACTGCAGAAATTTGAGCTGACAACAAAAAGGCAGTCCAGAGAGGTTGATATTACTTCAGCACTAAGATTTGCCGATTTGCTTTCTAAATCGACGTGTTCTGAAAACAAAGATAATCACAAAATGTGGGCGCAGGAAATAGTAATACTGCTACATGAACTATATCCGGACAATGAAGATGTAAATATGGTTGCCGGATCAGTCCTTTCCTACACGGGGAATCATCAGGGGCAAAAAATAATTAAGAGCAATTATCAAGCACCTTCTGCACTTGAAAGAGTATTTTCGGAATTTCAGAGTCATTATCTTACAATACCCGCTGAGCCAGACTTGCGTTTTTTTGGTGCGCAGAAGAATGCGTATGATCACTTAGATGACCCATACTTCAGTTATTCTGGTCCGACTTCTATGGGCAAATCCTTCATCATGCGCATGTTTATAAAGGAGCAAGTCAGGCAAGGTGTAAAGAAGAATTTTGCTTTAATTGTTCCGACAAAAGCACTGATAAATGAAAATCGAAGCCAAATTATTAATGATCTAAAAGAATACTTACAGCAACAAAATTATCGTGTTATTACCGCTGCTGGAGACTTAGCTCTTGAAGGACAGCATAATTTTATTCTGGTTCTTACACCGGAAAGATTGTTGTATCTCCTTATCAGCAAGCCAAATTTGCAGATTGATTACCTATTCATTGATGAGGCGCATAAACTGTCCGGGAAAAATAGCAGAGGTCCTTTTTATTATAAAGTTGTCGATATGCTGATAAAGCGACCTCAGAAGCCTCATATTATTTTTGCCTCACCCAATATCCCTAACCCAGAGGTATATTTGAGACTACTTTCAGAAGAGACAAATGTAGAAAATAGGCTTAGGTCGACATTTTCACCTGTCGCACAAATCAAGTTTTTAATTGACTTAAACAGCCATTCAATCAGCGCATACAATGATTATGCTGAGGAACTGGTCCACTTATCGACCATTCAGAAATCCGATGCTAATTTAATTGATTTTCTCAGAATGTTCGAAGTTGTTAATATAAAGAAATCACCTGAAAATCGCCAGCAGACTATTGTATATTGCAATGGTAAAAACAAAGCGATTGATTTTGCACGCGAATTTTCCGATTTGCTTCAAGAAAGTGGTGATAAAGACCTTGAAGATTTATCACGAGATATCCGCAACGAGGTTCACGGCGAGTATTATTTAACCGAAATAATAAAAAAGGGTGTTGCCTATCACATCGGGTACTTACCTGCGTCCATACGCATGCGAATTGAAGACTTGTTCCGAAAGGGCAAGATAACAATCATGTTCTGTACCAGTACCCTTTTGGAAGGGGTAAATCTGCCTGCAGATAATCTATTTATAACTGATTTTAAGATTAATCGTTCGATGATGACGCCCGTAGATTTCAGAAACTTGATTGGTCGTGTTGGACGCATACGGTTCAACTTATACGGCAATGTTTTTTTAGTTGCCCAAGGAGATAAAATCACAGAGCAGGGCTATGTCGAACTGCTGCAAGCACCGGTACCGGATCAAAAATTGTCTATTGAATCTGGAAAAACTGGCTTGCAGGAGGTTGAGAAAAAATACATAGTATCCAAGTTGCTCGCCGGGGATATTGAAATCGAAAAACGTAATACAAACCAATCAGAAGAAGCACACACAATGATGCGAAAATTTGCGCTCATTTTGCTCCGAGATATTTTGGAGAACAGAAACAGCTTGGTGAGACGTGAGTTTTCAACATTATTGAATGAGGTGGAAGAAAATAAAATCAGGGAGAATTTTCAAGAATCTGCTGCTCTGCTTGATGATGATATAAATATATCTGTTGACCAAGCACAAAACTTATCTGCAGCCATTTCATTCGGACTTAAGTATCCGGAACGTGTGGAGGGGCATTTTGTATATGACGATGTGCTAGCCTACCTTGAAAAGCTATGCAGGATTTTTAAATGGGAGAAGTATGAGTATACATCTCTTGGCAAAGTTAGCGAAAATGGTCAGCGTGCATTGCTTCGTTGGTATGCTGTAATCCTTATCCAGTGGATGGAAGGTACCGGCCTGAGCAGTATTATGAAAAAGGCTATTGAATATAGAGAAACGCATCCTAATAATTTCTGGATAAACAAGCACGAGAAAACACGATACACTGGTTCGGCTGAGCATAAGAATGTCGTCTTTGCGGATACCCTGGAGGTAATTGAAAATACAATCCTTTTTAGTATTTCTAATTATTTCCTTCGCTTTTCAAATGAGTATAAGCGCATTCATCAACTTACGGAATTCGAAAACAATTGGTACGAATTTGTTGAGTATGGAACGACAAACCCTCTAACGATCCTGCTGCAACGAAATGGTTTTTCGCGTGAGGTTTCGACATTTATTAAATCCCATCAGTCTGATTTTGTCGTAAATACCCCATCCGGAGAACTGCGATTAAGTCGATCTTTGCTTTCTTGTAGTAATATCAATGCTTGTAATGAGGCTCGGGACATTCAATATAATATGCCAGATTTATTTGTAGCAGATGGATGCGACATAGAATCATAGCAGGAGGATAAACGTAATGGTTAATACTGGTGTAATTTACATACTAACAAATCCGTCATTCCCGGAATACGTGAAGATCGGGTATGCGGATGATATCAAAAAACGATTGAAGCAACTAAACAGAAGTGAGTGTATTCCGTTTGCATTCCGTGTATATGCAACCTATGAGGTTAACTCTCGGTTATCGGATTTAAAAATCCATTCCATCATTGACAAGTTGAATCCCAATTTGCGGTCTATCGAAACCTTCAGCGGCCAAAAGCGAATTCGTGAGTTTTATGCCATGTCGCCTGAAGATGCATATTCAATTCTGGAAGCCATTGCCGAAATCCACGGTTGTACTGACAAGCTGTCAATTATCAAGCCTAATCCTGAAGAGGTTCTTGCTGAAGAAATCGCGCAGGAGATTGATACTGAAAGTACTGAGAGAGCATCCAATTTTTCTTTTACCAAGTGCCAGATACCAGTCGGTGCTACGATAGAATATGCCTATGATGACAGCCTAAAGGCTACAGTAATTGACGATCGCAATGTCGAATATAACCGGGAAACCATGTCGTTGACGGCATTAGCAAAGCTTCTTTCTGGTAAGCAGTACGCAATTGCTGGTCCAAAGTTTTTTAAGTATAAAGGCGAGTGGCTGAACGATATACGTCATAAACTAGGTGTATAATTCGAGGAGGAAGAGAACGTGTCTGAGATAATCAAAATCCAAAATTGCAATAACATTACGAGTGGAAAGATAGACATCTGCGCTGATACGCTGAACATACTTTTTGGACGAAATGGCACTGGAAAGTCCACAATTGCACGTGCGATCTATCTTGCTTCGCAAGGTAAGTCCTTGACCGAACTCGCGCCTTACGGTAGCATTAGCGAAGATGTAACGCCGAGTATCGAAGGTGTTGAAACTGGTGGCGTTGCTATTTTTGACGATAATTACGTTAGGCAATATGTCTATCAGCCTGACTCGCTTATTAAGGATGCTTTTGAAGTTTTAATTCGATCAAATGAGTATGATGAGGCGAAGAAGAATATTGATAATGCTTTAGCGAAAATTAGAACTACAATTACTGGGAGAGAAGGAATCGTTGCGCTTCAGCAGCAGATCGGTGTTCTAATAAGTAATATCGAGTTTACTGGAAGCACAAATAAGCTTGCAAAACGTAAAGGCGGTATAAAAGGTGTTCTTAGCGGAAAAGGCGCATATTTTAATCCGCCATCAGAACTTAATGAACTAAGTCCATTCTTTGAAGAAGGAACGGTTACGAAGTGGGCAGCTTGGCGGTTGCAAGGCTTTGCTGATTTTGGAGCTAAAGGACGTTGTCCGTACTGTTCTACTGGAGATTCTGAACATACTGAAACTATCAACAAAGTGTTCGTAGAAAGCTTCGATAAAGCTAGCGTTGAATACGCATCTGCTATATCCAAAGCCTTAGACGCATTGTCACTTTATCTTGACACAGAAAAGGCGAAAGAACTTCTTTCGCTCTTTGGCGTTAAGGAGAACTTACCTGTTCTTGAAGCGCAACTTGCGAAACTCGGAGCCGAGGCTCGTTATCTTCATGATCGACTTACAGCGATTGTTTCATTTAATGGTTCATCAGTTGAAAGAGACAACATCTCGGATCTGGAAAATAAACTGAAAGATATGAAAGTCGACCTCCGAGCTTGTGATTCTTATTTTACTGCAGACTTAACGAAAACTGAGATGGGAACGATTAACTCAGAGATAGATAGCCTTCTTGAAAAGGTCGGTACACTTAAAGGTGAGATTGGAAAGTATAACAAGTACATTCAGGATAAAATAAAAGAAAAAAAGCAGGACATTAATGATTTTCTTAACCTTGCTGGGTTTAAATATATGTTCGATGTCGAGGTCGTCGGTGAAAACAGCGCACGGGCGTTGCTTAAGTTCATATTACCTGACGGGAAACCCGGTGATGTACAATCAGCCGGTAAACATTTGAGTTGGGGAGAAAAGCACTCTTTTGCATTAATTCTATTTATGTTTGATGCCATAAGAAGCGATGCGAAGTTGATAATACTTGACGATCCGATTTCGTCTTTCGACAGTAACAAAAAATATGCCATCATCAATCGACTGTTTAAAACCGGAGAAAAGGGTAACAGTCTCTACGAAAGAACGGTTCTAATGCTGACTCACGACTTTGAGCCTGTTATCGACTATATCCAGACGAATTCCGGGAGACAAAAACATACATCTGTGTGTGCCAGCTATTGTGAGAATAAAAATGGACTGTTGCAGTGCACACCTATCCGTAAAGATGATGATTTGATGTCATCTGTGGTTTTATTGAAGGAACTAGCTAAAGATGGCACCATTGACATAGCGGCAAGGGTGGGATGCCTTCGTAAGTTCATTGAACATCAATTCAAGAATCCGCAGGCGGAGTCTGATGCTTACAACATCCTATCAAGCCTTATACATGGCCGTTCCGAGCCAACGCTTGATAAAGAAGGTAATGGTAAACTATCGGATGAGCAAGTTGCTAAGGGTGTGGAATATATAAAAGGCTTCATTTCTGATTTTGATTATGTTGCCGTCCTCGCTCAGTGTACTCCACAGCGTCTAATGGAGAGATATGCGGTAGAAACCTCTGCTTATATCAAAATGCTTATTCTTCGTGCATACACAGAACAAGATAGTGAAGCGCGCGAACGACTTCGAAATTACAATGATGTTCTTCGGAAATATGTCGACGAGACCTATCATATTGAGAACGATTATTTGTACTCGCTTGATGTTCGTCACTTTAATATAGTCCCCGATAATTACATCGCAGATGCCGAACGGTATGTGGCCGACGAGCGTGCAAGGTTTGATTTTGCAGCTGAATAAATCTAATAGCATAGTGATCTGAGAACTCTGTGCCATTCCATTAAATGAAAAAAACCCAAACCGAGCACTCGATCTGTAATAGTGGACGTATTTCCTTTAACGAGCAAAATGTAAAAAACAGTGGGGACGTGTTTCCTTGTACAAGAAAAATCAAAAACACACTCAAGACATTCAAACGGGCGCTTTTAGCCAACTGCTTAGAGGAAACACGTCAAAGTTAAACCTTTTAATTTAAGGCTATACTTTTTAATTATTCTTCCTACAGCCGTTTTGCAGGGTAAGTTGTAAGAAACCCTGGCAAGCTAAACAGCGTCGTAGTCAAAAATGAATAAACAGAAAAATGACTCCAAAGGTTTAGAAAATCTCTGGAAGCCCTTATTTCAAGCCTTTTTCAGCACAATTGTGCAGGAGAGGGCTTTTTCTTTTTGTATCAAAATCAGCAGGAACATAGATCCAGCATGTGGATCTGGTTCATTACTTTTAAAGTTTGCGAAAATATTGGGTAAAGAAAATGTTCGACAGGGATTCTTTGGACAAGAAATAAATATTACGACATATAATTTATGTAGAATTAACATGTTTCTACACGATATAGATTTTGATAAGTTTGATATTGCACATGGAGATACTTTAACAGATGCATTACATTGGGATGATGAACCTTTTGAAGCAATCGTTTCTAATCCACCCTATTCGATTAAATGGGATGGCGATAGTAATCCATTAATGATTAATGATCCTAGATTCTCGCCTGCAGGAGTATTAGCTCCTAAGTCAAAAGCTGATTTAGCTTTTATAATGCATAGTTTATCTTGGTTATCAACTAATGGAACTGCAGCGATTGTTTGTTTCCCAGGAGTTCTATACCGTGGTGGAGCAGAGCAAAAGATACGTAAATATTTAGTTGATAATAACTACATTGATGCAATTATACAGTTACCAGATAATCTATTTTTTGGTACATCGATTGCAACTTGTATTATGGTATTAAAGAAGTCAAAGTCTGAGAATACTACATTATTTATTGATGCATCAAAAGAATGTGTAAAAGTAACAAATTCTAATAAACTAACTGATGAAAACATTCAGAATATTCTAAATGCATATACAGAGCGGAAAGATCAAGAGCACTTTGTAAATGTTGTTCAAAACTCTCAAATAGCGAAACAAGAATATAATCTCTCTGTTTCAACTCATGTTGAACAAAAGAATAATAGAAATGTTATTGATATCAGGAAGTTAAATATAGAGATAGAAGAGATTGTTAGTAAAGTTGACTTTTTACGAAATGAAATTGACAAAATTATAAATGAGATTGAAGAATAATATGATAAGTCAAAATAATATTGAGAAGGTTAGAAATCTTTACCTGATTAAAAAGTTATTTGAAAAATCAGTTAGTTCACTTTACACAAATGATTCAACACTAATTGAATTAAAAATGGAACAAGCGTCACAAGCTCGAATTTTCTATTATATGCAAAGGGATATTGATAATTTAAATGAATACAAAATATTAAGAGAATATGATCTTGATTGTGAGTATAATCATTTAGGCTATGGAAAGAAAACAACATTAAGAAAACCAAAGGGATCAAGACCAGATATAATATTACATAAAAGAAAAAGAAAAGATAATCTCTTAGTAATAGAGATCAAGATAAATAAATCAGCTGAAAATGATATTATAAAACTTGAAGATTATACAAATCAAGACGGCGATTATTGTTACTTATTAGGCATTTTATTAATAATTAAAAAACAAAAACCTGAATTTATTTATTTTGTTAATGGGGCTTTAATTAAGATGGAGAATTCATAAAATGAATAAACTTAATATTTTATTAAATGAACTTTGTCAAATTGATATTGAGTATAAAAAAATATGGGAAATTACATATTGGGATAAGAGGTTTCAAGGTGTGGAAAGCTATAAGCAACCAAAATCAATTAAATATAAAGTTTTGCTTGCAAATGAACTAGATGAGTTGAAGTTGGATAATGGAGATGTAAAACTATTATATACTGGAGTAGATAATGATTATTTTACTTCTGAAGAACTTGCGGGTGATAATTTATGTGAAGGAGAAATAGTTGCTATACCTTGGGGTGGAAATCCGAGAGTCCAATACTATAATGGTAAGTTTATAACAGGTGATAATAGAATAGCTACATCAAGAGATAGGAATACTTTAAATAATAAGTTTTTATATTACTGGTTAGAAAATAATAAATTAGAACTATCATCATATTACAGAGGTTCAGGAATACAACATCCGAATATGAAAAGTGTACTTGATATGATGTTACCAGTTCCACCTATTGAAGTACAAAATGAAATTGTTCGAATTTTGGACAATTTCACGGAGCTTACAGCGGAGCTTACAGCGGAGCTTACAGCAAGAAAACAACAGTATCAATATTATTTGAATCAGATTATTGTTTTTTCGGACACAAGAATTTCTAAATTAGGAGATTTATGTAAAATAGGTGATGGATTGCATGGAACCCCCATTTATTCAGATAATGGTAGTTGTTTCTTTATTAATGGGAATAATCTCAAGAACGGGGAAATCAAGATTAGTGATTCCACAAAAAAAGTAGATGAAGTTATGGCTAGTAAGTATAGAATAGACATAAATAGTAATACTTTACTAATGTCCATAAATGGGACTATTGGTAATTTGGCTATTTATAGAAATGAAAATGTAATCTTAGGGAAATCAGCAGCATATATTAAGATTATTTCAAAGGATCTAAATTTGGAATATTTATATTATTTCATGCAAAGTAGTCAAGCAAGGAAGTATTATATTGATAACCAAACTGGTTCAACTATAAAAAATCTTGGACTTATAACTTTGCGAGAACTTGAAATACCTGTCCCCTCACCAGAGGAACAACAACGTATCGTCGATATTTTGGATAAATTCGATAAATTAGTAAATGATATAAGTGAAGGACTACCAGCAGAAATCGCAGCTCGTCAGAAACAATACGAATACTATAGAGATAAGTTATTAACATTCAAAGAGGTGGGGAATGAGTCAATATAATATCGTTATAGAGTCGAATGAAGTGACGGTTGTATCAGAATATACACCGGATAAACAACGTTCGATAGATTATCAGAGTGAATCAGCACTTGAACAAGATTTTATTAAACGATTAGTTGAACAAGGATATGAATACATTCAGATTCATGATGAGTTTGAGTTAATCATGAATGTTCGTAAACAGTTAGAGTTATTGAATAACTATAAGTTTTCAGATACGGAATGGTCTCATTTCTTTGCGCAAATATTATCGAGTAAGAATGAAGGAATTGTTGAGAAGACAAGAAGGATTCAAGATGATCATGTTCAGAATCTGAAATGTGATGATGGAACGACAAAAAATATTGTATTAATTGATAAACGTAATATTCATAATAATCGTTTACAAGTTATTAATCAGTATGAAGAAGAGAATGGAAGGCATCAAACACGATATGATGTGACAATATTGGTTAATGGATTACCATTAATTCATGTAGAGTTAAAACGACGTGGTGTTGCGATTCGTGAAGCATTTAATCAAATCAATCGTTATCAACGAGATAGTTTCTGGGCGTCTACCGGCTTATTTGAGTACGTCCAGATTTTTGTTATTAGTAATGGTACACATACAAAGTATTATTCGAACACAACTCGTAACCAACATATCAAAGAATCAGTTGATTTGAATGCGAATCGTAATAAGAAGACGAGTAATAGTTTTGAGTTTACGAGTTATTGGGCAGATGGTTCTAATAAAGTAATTACGGACTTAGTAGACTTTACAAAGACATTCTTTGCGAAACATACGATTTTAAATTTACTTACGAAGTACTGTGTCTTTACAACAGAGGATTTATTACTCGTAATGAGACCTTATCAAATTGCGGCGACTGAGAGAATTCTTAATCGAATAGAAGTTGCACAAAATTATAAGAAAATGGGAACTGTTGAAGCTGGAGGGTATGTTTGGCATACAACTGGTTCAGGGAAAACACTAACAAGTTTTAAAGCAGCTCAACTTGCGACTAAATTACCTTATGTTGAGAAAGTACTATTTGTAGTGGATCGTAAAGATTTAGATTATCAGACGATGAAAGAATATGATCGATTTGAAAAAGGATCTGCGAATAGTAATACTTCTACAAAAGTATTAAAGAAACAATTAGAAGATCCTAATGCAAAAATTATTATTACGACGATTCAAAAGTTAGATCATTTTATCTCTCAAAATAAGAATCATGAAGTGTATAAACAACACTTTGTATTAATTTTTGATGAATGTCATCGTTCCCAGTTTGGAGAAATGCATAAAGAGATAACTAAGACATTTAAGAATTATCATATCTTTGGTTTTACTGGAACTCCAATATTTGCGATAAACTCGAGTACGACGAATGTTAATCCAACGATAAAAACGACTCCACAAGCATTTGGAGAGAAGTTACATACCTATACGATTGTGGATGCGATCAATGATGGGAATGTACTTCCTTTTAGAATTGATTACGTTAACACAATGAAGTTAGCGCCTGATATCAAGGATTCTAAAGTAAAAGCAATTGATATTGAAAGAGCAATGATGGCTCCAGAGAGAATATCAGAAGTAGTGAGTTACATTCTTGAACACTTTGATCAAAAGACGAAACGGAATAGTTACTATACTTTCTCAGGACGTAAGGTTGCTGGATTTAACTCAATCTTTGCGGTTGCGTCTATTCCTATGGCAATGGCTTACTATACGGAGTTTAAACGTCAAACACAGTTGAAGAATCGTAATCTTAATATAGCAACAATCTATAGTTTTAGTGTCAATGAAGAAGTTGTGGAAGATGTATTTCCTGATGAAGGATTTGAGACGGATAAACTGGATCAAAGTTCTCGTGATTTCTTAGATATGGCAATACAAGATTATAATCACACATTTAGTGTGAATTATGATACTTCTTCTGATAAATTTCAGAATTATTATAAAGACTTATCATTAAGAGTTAAGAATAGAGAAATAGATTTACTCATTGTCGTTAATATGTTCTTAACGGGTTTTGATGCGACAACATTAAATACTTTATGGGTTGATAAGAATTTAAAGTATCATGGATTAATACAATCATTTTCTCGTACGAATCGCATTCTTAATTCAGTTAAGACTTATGGAAATATAGTTTGTTTTAGAGATTTAAAAGATGAAACAGATGAAGCAATCGCATTATTTGGGAATAAAGATGCGGGTGGAATTGTCTTATTAAAACCTTATAAAGATTACTATTATGGATACGAAGATAAAGGTGAACATGTTCCTGGATATGAAGAATTAATCGCGTGCTTAGTACAGAAGTATCCTATTGGAGAATCAATCATTGGGGAAGAGAATAAGAAAGCATTTATTAAGTTGTTTGGTAATATTTTAAAATTAAAAAATATACTTAATTCTTTTGATGATTTCAAAGGAAACGAAATATTAACTGATCGAGACTTCCAAGATTATCAAAGTACTTATATCGATTTATACCAAGAATTTAGACCAAAAGAAAAAGCGGATAAAGAGAATATCAATGATGATATTGTTTTTGAGATGGAACTCATAAAACAGATAGAAGTTAACATTGATTATATCTTGATGTTACTGGCTAAGTACTATGAAACGAACTGTCAGGATAAGACAATACTAGTAACAATTGATAGAGCTATTAATTCTAGTATTGAGTTAAGAAGTAAGAAAGAACTCATTGAAGGATTTATTGAAAGAGTAAACCTAATGCATTTAGAAGATGACTCTTGGAATAGTTATGTAAATGAACAAAAAGAAAAAGATCTAAACGATCTAATTGTAGAAGAGAAACTTAAACCTGAGGAAACATATCGTTTTGTGAATAATGCTTTAAGAGACGGGGCATTAAAGACAATTGGGACTGATATTGATAAGATATTACCTCCGGTTTCAAGATTCTCAGGGCAGAGAAGTGCAAAGAAACAGACAGTAATTGAGAAGTTAATGAAGTATTTTGAGAAGTATATAGGCATAAATTAATATGGATTAATCGTAATAGTTCTTTTAATAATAAAGGAGTGTGAAAATGGAAACAATTTTAGATTTAGTAACTAGGCTTAGAAAAGAATTAAATCAAGCTAACAATAATAATTATTTTAAAGAAATATTTGTAGACTCTCAAGACATTCATAAAATAAGGGCTGCAGTCAAAAAGATTGAAGATGATAGTATAGACAAAAGTAAGTTGCATTTTCTTGATAAATGTTTTGATTTTAAGTCAATATATACATATTTTTTCTATAATTCAAGAAGTGAGTATGATCAATCATATAGCGCAAATGAAGAGATAAATTCATCATTAGATCCATTGTGTATTTACCTAATGGACGTTAATTTTGAAGTTAATATTAAGAAAATAAATATTGCTGAGAAAGTGGAAATAAGTTTTCCAGAGATAGTTGATTATATAAATTCTATGGAAATCGCTTTCTCAATTTCAGATTATAAACGTGTAACAACATTGAGCTCAACTATTTTGCAATGTGTGTTTAAAGAGATTTGTAATCTAAATAATATAGAATATTCTGCAACTGATAAATTTCCCTCTTTATACTCAAAGGTAAAAGAAATTCTTAAAATAGATGCTGAGAAATATAGTGAAAATCCTAATTTAAGGACTTTCTGTTCAAAACTTAATCAATTGGTGATATTAATTAACGAGTTGAGAAATCTGTATTCAGATAGTCATGGTTCAACTCAAAATTCAATCTTTGATTTTGATAAATTACCTAAGCATCATATAAAACTAATTATTGATACAACTAAAACAATTGTTAATTTCTTAATAAACTCATATGAATATCAGTATGATATATTTAAATTATAATATAATTAAACTTAAGTAAAAAACAAATAAACTTAATTTTTATTTGTGATATAATTCTTTTACAACAAGCTAGTCATACTAAATCATTGAAAAATGAAAAAAATGGCTTCGGCCGCTTGGATTTTGGGGCAGGTAATGCTTTATTATCCATATGATGATGATACATCTCAATTTAATATAGGTATCATCTCAAGTAACTATATGTATATGCATCTATGCATAATACAATAGTTACTAGATAGCCTGTTCATAAAAACTTGAACAAAGAAAAATGACGCAGGACTTCTAGAGATAGGAGGAAAGTTTATGAAAACTAAACTAAAATGCACATTTGAGTTTAATCTTGAAGTTACTAAAGGAAAAAAATTGAAACAGCTTAAAAATAAGCGAAGTCAAGAAATGCCTAAAATAACTTCATGGTTATTATCGTTTTGTGCGTCACAGCTTGTTGAGTTCTTGATTATTCAAATTATGAACTGGCTATTCTATCATAAATTGGCTATTCGATTGAATAGTTTTTTATTAGAAAATATATGAAAACAAAAAGCTTAAAACTGTTAAACAAAAAGAGAAATATATATGAACTTTTTAATATCCCTGATTATGTAAGAAATTCGGACAATGATTATTCTGATTTTTACAGTTTCCGTTATCTTCCTAAAGCCCAAAAGAATATAGAGATATCGAAAGATGAAAGGTTCAAATTGTATCTAAATTCTTATAAACAGAGAAGAAATTTAATAAATATACGACCAGCAGATTTCAGTTTAGATCGTTACAGATTAATCTTAAATTATAAGAATGAAGCGGATTGGTTAAAAAAAGCGCAAAAGAAGTTTCACAAGTATATTGTTAGAGAGTTAGGTGATGTAACATACTTACATTCAACAATAAGAGATAAATCTTATGCAACAAATGCATTTATACATAAATATGATAAGTATTTTTTAGTTATTGACTTGCGCAATTTCTTCACCTACGTTGATAGAGAAAAAATTAAAAATAAATTACAATCATATCTTAGCATTGATTCTGATGTTGCAACATTTTACTCAATACTAGTTACTTCACCATACGATGAACCGCCATATCATAATAATAAATTTAATCTTGGACAAGGGTTACCTTCAAGTCCCATTATGGCTTTTTTATGTTATAAATCTTTATTTGATCACTTATTTTCATACTCAAATTCGTCAAATATAACTATGACAGTTTATGTAGATGACATTGTATTTAGTTCAAACACTGAAATAAAGCAAGAATTCATTAATAGGCTATTTGGTTTATTTAAATATAATGGATTGGAAATAAACAAGAATAAGCTTAGACTTTATAAACCGGTAACACCAAAAAAAATAACTGGTGCATATATTATTGATGGATCTTTAAAAATACCCTACAAAAAGCAAGAGGAATTATTTGTTTTATATAATGAAATTAGAACGAAATTAGAAACTTTAAATAGTTTAAATGATTACTTTATTATTTACAATTTGTATTTAAAATTCTGTGGGAACTTTCAATATTTATTAGAAGTGGAGTGCAGAAATGAGGATGGAAAATAGTGCTAATAAGTAAATATAAAAAATATGATAACTTGATTAGCACACTAAATAATTATATGCCTAGAGGGATAAAAAAAATTAGACGAGATATTCTTTACTCTCAAACAAATATTAATAAGCGTGATTTGAGAATATTTGAAGAAAAATATGAAGAAATTGTTAAAAGAAGAATATATGTTTAAAAATGATTGGTCTCTTAAAAAAATAAACCCTATATACTAAATTATAGTAATTAAATAGGGTTTTTATTTTATTTATTGTCTGGTTTTGATTTTTTCATTTATTTGGTTGAGAATACTTCAAATATTATTTTTGGTACTGATTCAAGATTCTCTGTTTTTGACAATTTTTGCACTAATTCATTTGCTTTATCAACAAATTCGGAACTTAGAATCTTATCCAAGTATTCTTTTGCCCAACCTATATCAGAAATGCTCTTATTACCGAGATAAATTTGTTCAAATATATAAATGGATCCTTCTCCAATAGCAGCAACTATACTTCCAGCAATTGCGGCATTTAGTACAGTACCTGCAATATTTACTCCAGGAATATTTTTAATATAATTGATAGCTTGCTTAGCCACAATACTTACAGTTCCAACTTCAGTAATTGAATCCAAGAGTAAATTAGACTCTATTTCTTTCTCAATTCCATATATACGAGCAAGCCCATTTACTAAACCAACTTCTAATGGTGCAAGAAGAACTGCATCAGGGAAACCGATTGGAATTGCACCGATAGCGATAGCAGCAGATGTTGATGCACCAACTGTTAATTGTGCCATAGCTCTAGTTCTTTTTAGTTTAAAGTTTGAAATATCATGTTCGCTTGCTTTTATTCCTTCTGGAAGAAGTTCATTTGTTTTTTGAATTAACTCAGTAATTCCATATGGAGGCGCAAAAGCACTATCATTTAATATGAATGGAGAAGCGACAACTGGAACTATACCTTTTAAATTCTTAGAATACTTTTTCTGCTTAGCAAAAGCGTTTTGTACCATTTCTAAGTTAATTGATCTATCTCTTTCAGAATATGATTTAGTAATAACTACAATAATAGGTACAGACTCCCATATTGAAGTCGCCCTTGATAAGTTCTCAATAACTTTAGGAAATAATTTAGCTGCAGTACCGTCTACACAAAACCAAATCAAATTAATTTTTTTGTCGTTATGTGCATCTTTAGTACTATCTTTTGACCATTTCTTAACTGCGTTGATTGCCGCTCTTTCCTTAAAGAATGTAGGCTCAAAACCTATTGAATCAATAATTCTAAATGGAACATTATCACTTTCATATATTGATAATCGTTTAGTTGTTCCTTCAGAACCAAAACTTGTCTCAGCTCTTTCTTCTCCAAGAACTGAATTAATCAATGTTGACTTCCCTACGCCAGAATTCCCAATTACTAAAACATTCCCTCTTTCCATCTAATAAATTTCCTTTCAATTTCTGAAGACATCTTCTATCTTCCTTTTATAAGATTTGTAAATTCTGCGAGATTAAATATATACTCAAATAATAGATTATAGTTATTCTAAAAATTAAACAAACTGAATCTAATTACAATTGTATACCAAAAATAAGTTAGAATTAAAACAACTATGGAAAATTTTAGAGAAAAATTAGATAAAAGAGATGAAGAACTTGAAGCTAGGTTTCTTTTAGGAATGAAAGGAAAAAAGAAACATTGTTGTTGTAGGAGTAAACCCAAGTACCGCCACTATTGATAATTTAGATCCAACATCTAAAAGGATAGATAATTATTGTATAAAACATAATTATGATGGATGGATATTGATAAATCTCTATCCTCAGATTGATAAAGATGTAGAAAAATTACATTCTGAAAAAAATGATGAACTTATAAAGTTAAATTTAAAATATATTGAATGTATTTTAAAAGAGAAAGAAATTACTTTAGTAGCAGCATGGGGTGTGTCGATAGAGTTGAGAAAATATTTAAAAGAATGCTATCGTGATATAGACACAATTGCAAAGAAGTATAATCATAAATGGCATTGTTTTGAACTAACTAAATATGGTTATCCTTGTCATCTATTAATCAGAAGAAAAGGCTTTAGTATTTACAAAACAAGATTAATTGAAATGGATATTGAACATTCAAATAAAATATACATGATTTAAAAGGATTTTATATATAAGATTATTTAAGAATAGTTAATAAATAAAATTTAGTGTTTTAAAAGGAGAGGCAAGCCATAATTCTGTGGGTTGCTTTTTAATACTCATAAAATTTTCTTGCATATACAGTTATATGGAACATAAACAACAGGTTAATATTACATTATCAAAGAAAAGAATTCATCCTAGAGTATATATGTATAGGTATGTTTACCAACTTTTTACCTAATAGAAATAATATAGGTAAAAAAACAAAAATATTACCTATTTTTGTTTGACATAGGTAAAATATAAAAATAAAAGACTATAAGATTTAGTGAAATATAATTAGATTGTTACTCTAATAGTTACTTATGCTTAATAACCTATAAATTGATACTATTTAGTTTAATTCTCGCAAAACTAAATACATAAATTAATTATCTTTATATATCTAAAGATAAAGATATAATATGTATAGAGGGTTTAACAATGCGATTAAACTATAATAAGTTATTCAAGATACTCAAAGAACGTAATATAAGTAAGACAACACTTCAAAAGAAGTTAAGACTTTCATCCACAACAATCGCTAAACTATCAAAGAATGAACCAATTTCAATGAAGTACTAGAAGATATTTGTGTATTTTTAAGTTGTCAGCCTGGAGATATTCTTGAACTAATAGATGAAGAAAAACATAGTTTATTGAATCAATTACGAGAAGAAATGAAGATGAAGTTAAAAGGTGGTTTATATCATCAAACACAAATACTATTCTCATATAACACGAATCGAATTGAAGGAAGTCAATTATCCGAGGAACAGACCCGACTTATCTACGAAACAAACTCAATCGCATTAGAAGGATCACATGTAACTTCTATAGATGACATCTTAGAAACTGTTAATCACTTTAGATGTTTCGACAGAATGTTAGAAGTGGCAGATCAAGAATTGAATGAAGATATCATCAAAGAGTTTCATCGCATCTTAAAAACGAATACATCAGATAGTCGTAAAGATTGGTTTAATGTGGGTGAATACAAGAAAATGCCAAATATGATTGGAGATACTAAGACAACAGAACCATCAAAAGATAAAGGTGAAATGGTAAAATTATTAACAAACTATAATAGTCTTCAAACTAAGACCTTTGAAGATATCGTTGAGTTTCACACTCAATTTGAAACTATCCATCCATTTCAAGATGGAAATGGAAGAGTAGGAAGACTAGTACTCTTTAAAGAATGTTTAAAAAATGGGATTATTCCATTTATTATCGATGATGAAAAGAAGTTATTCTATTATCGAGGACTTAAAGAGTTTGATCGAGATAAAAAATACTTAATAGATACCTGTTTAGCGGCACAAGATAAGTATAGTGAAATGATAGAATATTTTATTCCAGGTAAAGTGTGAGGAGAATGGTGATGGATTTTAAAGATTTATATCAAATAGAAGATGAAATAGAACGTATTCAAAAGACATATGAAATCTTTAATGAAGATACTCGTTTGAATCGTTCTAAAGCCGCAAGAGTTGAGTTTTTAACCAACGTTCGATATATCGAAAAGTATCTTACAGAATCTGCGAAAATACTCGATATTGGGGCAGGTGCAGGTGAATATAGTATTTACTTTGCGCGTAAAGGATATGAAGTATCTTCGATTGAATTATCCGAAAACAACATCAACTCCTTTAGAAAAAAACTAACTCCAAGCGATACTATAGATTTAGTTCAAGGAAATGCGCTTGATTTAAGTCGATATGAAAATAATAGTTTTGATGTGGTGTTGTTGTTTGGTCCACTTTATCATTTAAAGAAAAATGAGGATAAACAGAAATGTATCTCTGAGGCTAAAAGAGTATGTAAGCCAAATGGGAAGATATTCTTTACTTTTATAACCAATGATATGATTCTGTTAACAGAGTTTGATTACAATAAAAACTACTTTATAGAAGGTAGTTATGATAAAGTGACATTCCGATTAGAAGACTTTCCATTTGTGTTTCATACAGTAGACGCATGTCGAGAAGTATTAGCTGAAGGTAAAATCAAAGTCTTACATGAAGTCGCATCAGATGGTATCAGTGAATTATTAGGCGATAAGATTAATCAAATGGATGATGAGAATTATCAACAATATTTGAAATATCACTTTTATATCTGTGAGAAGAAAGAATTCCTAGGAATGACAAATCATCTATTATTTGTTGGAGAGAAATAACAATAGCCCACTGATTAGGTGGGCTTTTAATTACTTCATCTTATTTTTCTTCTTCAACAACTTCTTTCCTGAAATAGCAGGTCGATTCATCGCTTAGTTATCTAATATTATCTCGTACAATTTGTTTATAACATGTTCTATTATAAGAAGTATGGTTTATTCATCCCTTTACTTTTAAAAATTACAGTAATTAATTCCAAGATATTATTTTGCATGGCGTTCAACAGATAATAAAAGTGTTGCTACAAGCATTTTATAGTTGAACTTCAAATATCTGAAGACATTCGTTCAATACATTGTTTTATGTTTACACAAAAATTTATAATTCTTGCTTAAAAAATTTAATTAACAATAGTCTGTTATTCAATAAATTATAAATATTAATTAGTTAAGTAAAGAGATAATATGATGCTATAATCTAGTCATAATGATAGATCCAATTGTCGAGAAAAGCATTAATGTCTTGTTAGAGAAGAACATGCCTATAACTTCACAAGTAATAGCAAGTGAAATTGGTATGTCTGTTAGTAGTGTCAAACATAATTTAGATTATATTAAAAATGTAGTAAGTAAAAGTGGTGCTATTCTAATTTGCTCCCCAGGGAAAGGTATTTGGATAGAAGCTAATGAGGAACAACGTAATAGACTCAAGAAGATTATGTATGAAAATCGTGATAAATCATATTACTTTTCATTTCGTAAAAGTTATATTTTAAGCATTCTTTTTCATAATAATTCAAATTATACAATTGCAATTTTCGCCGATGACTTAGGGGTAGGGAAAAATATTATCATAAAAGACTTAGAAGATATTGAGCGTTGGCTTGATAATTTTAATCTTAAACTTATAAAAACTAGAAATAAAGGAATAACTATCGATGGTGGTGAATTCGATAAGAGGCAAGCAATAATACTTAATAACGCTTCAAGAGAAAATGAAATAACGATAAAGGATGATAAACCAGCTGATATTGATTATAGAATCTCTCAGAAAACATATAGTTACTTTACACAGATATATCCACAATATAATATATTTGAACTTCAAGAATTTTTAAGAGAAGTTGAGATGGATCTAGATTTGCTATTTGATGATATTTCATTTAGTCAGTTGTTAGAATATATTGCAGTTTCTTTTGATAGAATTAGAGGAAATAATTTTATCCGTGAAGCAACTATTCTAAATAGATGTAGAGTAACAAGTAAGCAATTTGAAGTAGCAAAAAATTTAATCAGAGCAGTCAGTAGAGGTGATATAGATAATATCGACATAGAAGCTAATTGTTTGGCAGCGGAGTTTGCGATTTATAGTTCATATGGTTCAAATGAAAATGATAGTGTAATAAAAGATGCATATTTTAATCAAGTTGCAAGGGTTTTTATAGATAAAATTAATGCAATTATTTCTAATAAGAAGATTTTAATTAATGAAAATCTGATTGAGGATATTGGCTCTTTTTTAAGAAAAAAGAAAATGCAAAGAAGTTATCAAAGTATTCGATCCGAGATATTTAAAGAAGATATAAAAAAAGATCTACCTTCATTATATGGAATAATATTAACTAACATTGGACCACTTGAAAGTAAATTAAAGGTTCAGTTCTCAGAAAATGATGTTGCCTATTTAACAATGCTTTTAGATAATGCGATTGAAGATATTAAAATCGATTTAAATGTTTTACTTTATACTTCTTTTGATTACAACACTGGCAAATATCTAGAAAAGAAAATTAAAAAACAGGTGGGTAACATAGGGAAAATAAAAGCCATAAGATACGATGATTTAAAAGGTGTTGATGTATGTAAATATGACCTAATTATAACTACGGCTCCATGTCCTATTGAAGGTGCATATAAAATATCTAGAAGAGTTGATACTGTTGATATTGTTAAAATTACTAATTTGGTTAATGAGTTTAAGAAGAAACAACAAGAACTCATCAGCTGTGACTTAGGAGTATTCAATTCTGAACTCATACTTACTAAGCAATCTTTTAAGAGAAAAGAAGATATTTTAAGAATGGGTTATTTGCTAATGAAACAAAAAGGTTATGCAACAGATGGATTCCTTGAAAGTGCATTATATAGAGAAGAAATAACAACAACTGTTATTGGTAATCAGATTGCCATTCCACATGTTTATAAAGAAGGTGTTATACAAAGTGGTGTTTCTGTAATAACACTTGAACATCCAATTATGTGGACTGAAAGTGAAAAAGTGGATATTATATTCCTTATAGGTATTAACTTTGAAACTCATGATGAGATTAATAATTTCTTCGCACATTTCTATAGACTGATTGATGATAATGAAAGAATAGAACAAATAAGAAAACATGATGATTCTGATAGTATTCTTTCAATAGTTGAAGGGTTTGATCATAAAAGGTGTTTAGATTCTCACCAGTGAATATAATCGTAAGTTAAATGCAATTCTATTAAAGAGAAGAAAATTAGATTTCTTCTTTTTTATTTTACATAGACAAATGGATGTAAAGAGAGTATTTTTTCAGCAAAATCAGTTTCAAGAAAACATTGATAAACTTATGCACCAGATATAGTGCAAAAGGCATCTTTAACGCAATGGAAATTAAATATTGGCAACAATATAATGGAATTGTGTTAATTCGGATATTAAAAGGAGTCATATAATGAAAATCAAATTCGGAGTAGATACCTTTATTTGGAGTGAAGATTTTGGTGAAAAAGATTTATGGGTTATCAAAAAAGCAGACATTCTTGGTTTTGAAGTTATTGATATAGCGGTAGCACATCCTGAAACATTTCCAGTAAAAAAAGTAAAAGAAGAATTGACTAAAACCAAATTAAAAGTAGTAACAACCACTACACTTGGTGTTAATACAAATCCTCTTTCAGCGGATGAAAGTATAAGAAAAAATGCTGTTAATCATTTAAAAAAGTTGGTTGAAATAAACAAGGAACTTGGAGCAACAATTCTTGGTGGAGTAAATTACGCCGGTTGGGGGTGCTTGTCAGGGAAGCCAAGAACAGAAGTTGAATGGAAAAGATCAGTTGAAACAATGAGAGAAGTAGCGGAATATGCACTTGATGTTTATCCGGAACTAAAAATTTGTGTAGAACCAGTGAATAGATTTGAAACACACTTCTTAAATATTGCGGAAGATGCAGTTAAGTATTGTAAAGATGTAGGCACAGGTAATATAGGTGTACATCTTGATTGTTTCCATATGATTAGAGAAGAGAAGAGTTTTACTGGAGCAGTAAAAACATGTGGTAAAGAATACCTAACTTACATACATGTCAATGAAAATGATAGAGGGATACCAGGAACAGGACTTGTGCCATTTAAAGAATTCTTCAAAGCTTTAAAAGACATTAATTACGAAGGTTATTGTGTTATTGAGAGTTTTGACCCAAGTTTTGAGGAACTTAATAAAAACTGTGCAATATGGAGAAAGTTTGCCGATACAGGTGAGGACTTAGCGATTCAAGGATTAGCAAATTTAAAGAAAATAGCAGAAGCAATTTAGAAGGAGAAAAAATATGCTTGTAAATATGAAAGAAATTTTAGCAGATGCAGAAAAAGGGGGATATGCAATAGCTTGTATTAATACACCTAATGTTGAAACTCTAAGAGCAGTTATTGGTGCTGCAGAAGATTTAAATGTTCCAATTATCATTGACCATGCTCAAGTCCATGATCCATTAATTCCGATTGAAGAAATCGGACCTAAAATGGTGGAATATGCGAAAAAAGCAAAAGTACCTGTATGTGTTCATCTAGATCATGGAAGTGATTTCACATTCGTTTTAAGAGCTATAAGAGTGGGATTCACATCAATAATGTATGACCTTAGTGCATTACCATTTGAAGAAAACAAAGCTAGGTTAAAAGAGTTTACTGAGTTTGCTCATAAAATGAATATCACAGTTGAAGCAGAATTAGGAATTATGACATCAACTGAAGATGATACTCATGAAGGCGCTCATGTTGGTTGGACACATGAAACAATTAAACAGACATTTACTGACCCTGATCAAGCGGCAGAATTTGCGAAAGAAACTGGAGTTGATGCCTTAGCAGTATGTTTTGGAACTGCCCATGGTATTTATGCAGAACCTCCACTATTAGATATCGAAAGAGTTAAATCGATTAGATCAAAAATGCCAAAAGATTCAAGAGTTGTCATGCATGGAGGAAGTGGTGTTGATTATGACCAAGTTAGAGCAGCAATTGAAGCTGGATGTTCGAAAATAAACTATTACTCTTATATGGCAAAAGCTACAACTAAGCACATGCAAGAATACTTAAATAAACTTAATGGTGATGGTTTCTATCATGAAATTCAAGAAGAAGCATATCGATTCATGCGTGAATATTCAAGAGAAGTTTTAAAAGTATTCAAAAATGGGAAATAAAAAATGGAAGAAGTAGAACTTTCGAAAGTGCTTACAAAGGAAGCAGTTATCCTAGATCAATTTACTTTTGATTCAAAAGAAGAAATGTTTGACCTTATGGCTAGTAGGTTTGTTGAAGCCAGAATAATTACGGATAAAGACAAGTTTATTGAATCTTTAAGGGAAAGAGAATGTATTGGTCCAACTTATATGGGGAATTTGATTGGATTACCACATGGGAAAAGTGATGTAGTAGTAAAACCGGGAATTGGGTTTTGTAAATGCAAAGTACCATTCACATATAAATCATGTGGAGAAGAAGGACAAGTAAAGTATGTATTTATGTTAGCTATCGCTGGTACTCAAACAGGAGATGAGTACATGAGAGTTCTTGCACGACTTGCAAGATTACTCATGCATCAAGAATTCCTTGATGAGTTGGAACTGGCGAGAAGTTATAAAGATGTACTCAGAATCATTAAAGAGTACGAAACAAGGGGTGATTGAATGAAAGTTATAGCCATAACTAGTTGCGCAACTGGTATTGCGCACACCTATATGGCCGCAGAAGCCATCAAAAAAATCTGTAAGGAAAAGGGATATGAGTGCCGCGTTGAAATGCAAGGAGCGTTAGGAATCGAAGATAAGCTAAAAGATTACGAGATCTCTGAAGCTGATTTGATAGTATTTGCAAATGACGTTGGTATCTCAAAAATTGAGAGATTTCAGAATTTTAAGGATAAGATCGTTTATTTAAAACCACATGCAGTTATTAAAGATCCAACAATAATCTTTAAAAAAGAAAAGGAGAATTAAAATGAAAGACACTTTAAAAGACATTCAAGAGGCGTTACTTACTGGCGTTTCTTATATGTTACCATTCGTAATTTCGGGGGGGATTCTAATTGCAATCGCATTTGCAATGGCTGGTTATGATATTCCAATGACTGGCCCAATGGGATATAATTTCGCATCAACAACCTTCTGGCTAGGGAAAGTAGCATTTGGACTAATGGTACCAATTCTAGGTGCTTATGTAGCATATTCTATAGCTGATAAGCCAGGAATTGCAGTAGGTATGGTTGGTGCATGGATGGCTACAGATCCATGGGGACTTGGGCAAGGTTCTGGATTCTTAGGGGCGTTAGTTGCTGGTGTTATTGCTGGTTACTTAGTTAATGCCTTAAAGAAAATTCCAGTACCAGCACAACTTAGATCTTTATTACCAACATTGATTATTCCAGTAGTAGGGGTTTGGGGTATCGGTTTAATAATGTTCTATATTGTCGGTGGACCGATTGCTGGATTAGTTGGTGCATTAACAAATATGTTAAATAGTTTCGGTACAGGTAACTTAATAGTATTAGGTATTGTACAAGGTGCTATGTTAGCTTTCGATATGGGTGGTCCGTTTAACAAAGTTGCTTACGCTTTTGCATTAGCAGCAATGGAAGTTGGTAATTTTGCACCAATGGCTGCAAACTTTATCGGAAGTATGGCTCCTCCTCTAGGTATTGCATTTGCAATTCTTGTTAATAAGAAAAAATTCACTACAGGTGAACAAGGATCATTAGTAGGGTTATTCGCAGGTGCATTTGGTATGATTACAGAATTTGCGATTCCATTTGCAGCTAAAGAACCACTTAAAGTTATTCCATCATTAATGGCTGGTTCTGCAGTAGGTTGTGCATTATCATATGTATTCGGATTAACTATGAGAGCTCCTCATGGTGGATTATTTGTTCTATTCGCATTGAACAATGCAATTCTATTCTTAGTTGCATTAATTATTGCTGGTGCAGTTACTGCAGCACTATTGATTTTATTAAAAGATGATGTAGTTGAAGACGCAGTAGAAGCTTAAGGAGAAAAATAATGGCTAAACTTTTTGATATCTTGGGAAATTTCCCTTTTACCCCAGAGAATAAAAAACCAATGTTAATTAGAAAAAATGATTATTCTACAGCATTGTACCCACCTGATAATGCATTTACTTCCGATAATACGTTTACGATAGTAACAACTGATACATTTATGTTAGGAATCTATGAATTAGCACCTGGAAGTAAGTTTGCTCCACTAGACGTACATCCTGGTGATGAAACATACTACATTCTTAACGGACCTGTAGTACAAAGAAGTGGTAATGGTCAATTTGCATATTTGCAACCAAGTGAAGGTTTATATATGCCTGAAGGCGCTTGGCATACAGGCCATAACTTCTCAGATAAAAAAGCTAGAGTCTTGTACTTTATTACTCCAAAGGCATGGAGTGAACAAATCCCTCCAAAAGTAATTCCTAGTGATGAGGATACGAAATTCTATAAAGGTCCAAATAATGACAAACTACCAAATATGAAGAACAAAATTGTTGATATATCAAGACAAGGATGTACGGATGATATTGGTAGTTGGCCAGTTGATGCTAAAGAAGCACGTAAATCAGGTGCAGTTTATGCAGTTAGAGAAAATGAAAAACTAAACATTGTTAGTGGTGTTGAACACCCGATGCTTATGAGATTTATATCAAGCAATGATTATGGACATTTTGGTGAAATGATTCTACCAGCTGGTGGATATGGACCTAGATGTTCTGATCCAGATACGCATAAGGGTGATAGTGCTCTATATTGTGTGAACGGTCCTGTAACAGTAAATTTAGTTGAATTAAAAGAGAGCTTTGTATTGGATAATGAAGATTCATTCTTTATTCCTGCAGGCGTTAAATATCAACTTGTAAATTTCGAAGCAAGCCCTATTAAAGTAGTGTTTGCGATTACAGAACTTTAAAAATCAAAAGGACCGTATTGATTTAATACGGTCCTTCAATTTAGGAGGAAACAACAATGCGAATAGCACTAGGTTGTGATGAAGCAGCATTTAAATTGAAAGAGCAAGTTAAAGCGTATCTTAATGAAAAAAAATATGAAGTAATTGATATTGGTGTATATGATGAAACCCCCTCATTATATCCAGATGTAGCAGAACGATTAACAAATGAAATTATAAATGGAAATTGTGAAAAAGGAATACTCATGTGTGGGACTGGAATTGGAATGGCAATCACTGCTAATAAAGTACCTGGCATTAGAGCTGCTGTAGGACATGATTTGTATTCAATAGAAAGAAGTATAAAAAGTAATAATTGTCAGGTATTGTGTCTTGGAGCAAGAATAATAGCATATCAATACGCTGAGAGGCTCATAGATTCCTGGTTAAATCTCGAATTTACTGGTGGTCCAAGTTTAGAAAAAGTAGATCGAATAATGGAAATTGAAAAAAAATATACGAAATAGGAGAAATTAGAAAATGCAAAGAATTATAAATGATCCAAATTTAGTTGTAGAGGATATGCTAAAAGGATTTGAGAAGGTTCATAAAGATATTATTCATATTGCGCCAGACAACCCTAGAGTAGTAATTAGTAATACATTTAACAATAAGAAGAAAGTAGGAATCGTGACTGGCGGGGGAAGCGGTCATAAGCCTGCTTTTATTGGATACTGTGGAAAAAACTTGGTTGATGCAGTAGCTGTTGGAGAGATTTTTTCTTCTCCAACAGCTAAATCCTTCTATGATTGCATTACAGCAGTCGATCAAGGTATGGGTGTAGCTGTTTTATATGGTAATTATGCTGGTGATAATATGAATGTCAAAATGGCAATGGAATTAGCCGAAGATGATGAAATTATCGTAAAAACAGTCGTTGCTAATGATGATGTAGCTAGCTCAACTAAAGAAGAAATCTTAAAAAGACGAGGAGTTGCTGGTGAAATATTAATGTGGAAAGTTGGAGGAGCTAAAGCTAACCAAGGTGCTACACTTGACGAAGTTATCAGAGCCGCACAAAAAGCTATTGATAATACAAGAAGTGTTGGAGTAGGGCTCGGGCCTTGTACAATACCTGCTAATGGGAAACCAAACTTTACTATTGAACCAGGTACCATGGAATTTGGAATAGGTCATCATGGAGAACCAGGTGTTAAAATCGAAAAACTTGGCACTGCAAAAGAAATTGCAGATGAAATGTCTAAAATGATTGTTGAGGATCTACCATTTGTTGAAGGAGATGAAGTAGTAGTTCTTGTTTCAGGTCTTGGCGCGACACCAATCATGGAACAATACATATTTTTTGATGAAGTCGCAAAAAACTTCAACAGACTAAGAATCGACATTTATAAATCATATGTTGGAAATTACTTCACGTCACTTGAAATGAATGGAATTACATTAACTGTTATGAGACTAGATAATGAACTCAAAGAATGCATTAATGAAGAATGTGTTTCTATGGGGCTAACACAGATAAAGGGTTAATTATGGAAAGTATAAGAAATAGTAATAATGCATCAATCGTTTTAGATGTAATAAATGCCATTCATGAAAATTCAGCTTATTTAAGTGAGATTGATGGCGCTACGGGAGATGGTGATCATGGTATCAATATGAATAAGGGATTTCTATTGGCGAGAGATAGAATCCCAACAGATGCAAGTTTTAGCGAGGCATTAAGAATTGTTGGAAGAACTCTTGTTATGGATATTGGCGGAAGCATGGGACCAATCTATGGCACTATGTTTTCAAGATTAAGTAAAACACTAAAAAATGAAGAAGAGATAACAAAGGAACTATTTCTACATGCACTTGAGAGTGCAACTGAAGGTTTAATGGAACTTGCAGGTGCGAAAATTGGTGATAAAACTCTAATTGATACACTGTATCCTGCAAAAGAAGCGTTCAAAAAATCAATTGAAGAAGATAAGAATTTCAAACAATGTCTTGAGGAACTGGCCATTGGGGCAACATCGGGTAAAGATAACACAAGAAATCTAGTTGCGAAAATTGGTAGAGCAGCTCGTTTAGGAGAAAGAAGTAAGGGATATTTAGATGCAGGTGCAACTTCTTGTTTTATTATTTTGAAGCAAATGTCTGAATCTATGCAGAATCAACTCTAATAAATGTTTAAGTAAGAAATTATAAGTGATTGATTACTAAATCCACCCAAATTTCTTGCATGCATTATAAATTCCATCATTAATATTACTATCTGTTATGTAATCAGCTTTATCCTTTAATTCTTGACATGCGTTGCCCATCGCAATACTAGTCCAACGTTTATCAAACATGACTAAGTCATTGTAATCATCTCCAAATACAACAATATCTTCTATGTTACCATTCATAATATTAATCATGTTGATAATTCCGTTTTGTTTTTCGTCATACTGAATCATTAAATATTCAGGAGCAAATCTTAGATAACCTAAAGTATCTATAAGTTTTAACTTTGATTGATCTTCTTGAGAAACACTTAGGTAGATTTTATATATCACACTCAATGAGTCGAAATCAAAATCAGAATATATATTATATATAGTATTTTCTCTTCTCTCTCCAACTTGCTCTCTAAATAAATTATCTTTGCCATAGAGATTAATGGAGTCATCTAGCATTACTAAAACACCAATATTATTTATTATTGCCTCTTTAATAATTGCTTTCGCTTTTATTAAGTCGAGAGGTTTATTTTCAATAAGTTTATCATTAACTACTAATCCAACCCCACCATTACATACCATATTATGAAGTTTGATTTCTTCCATAAAGCTTCTTGCTTTATAATGAGCTCTACCAGTAGCAATAGCTACAAAATGTCCTTTTAATTCCAATTCTCTTAATGATACTAATGCTGATGGAACAATCTTGTGTGTTTTAATGTCAGTTAAAGTTCCATCAATATCAAAGAAGAAATATTTTCTATCCATGACGGCCTCCTAATAAAAGTATTTTAAATCCATATTCTATTTATTTATAGTCATTAAAAATATACATTTTGCACTAGTGTAAGTATATACATATTAATGTGAAGTGAAGAGATATATGAATGATAATCCATGAAACGAATGTTTAATTGAAAGAGGATATAACTATGATAATTAAAAGGCATTTGAGAGTAAGCGCGGAACAATACTATGACTATTTGCTTACTCATTTGCATATACAATTAAAAAGAGATGTTTCAAATACCATCAAAAAGAAGGATCTTGTTAAAGGATTTGAAGTTAAAAAAACATATATGCATGGTACAGAAAAAGTATCAATTGAATTTACTATTGAAGAAATGAGTCGGCCGGAATTATACAGAATATCGTTTAAAACAGAAAAGGGTAGCCAATTTGTTTCACATCGAATTAAAAAAATAAGAGATAATTTTATAGAAGATGAGTATGAAGAAGATTTTCAAACTAATGACATAAAACTTAAATTGAAAGCTTTAATAGATGCAAGCAGGACAAGACAAAATATGGCTAAAACTATTTCAATTATTGAGAAAGAAATAAAAGTGAAAAATATAAAAGAAAGCAATAAGCTATAATTCATTAAAACTTTAGTTCTGAAAGCTTATTATATAAAAGTATGTGTATAGGATTGGTTTTAATATTAATTCTTATTTTGACTTATATAAGAGTACTTAAACCATTCTTTTGATATTGATTCAAAACTATCTGTATTCGCCAATTTTCTATACTATCTCATTTGACGCATCTAGATATCAGTAGATATAAATATTGTCTTGATAATCTTTAACCCGTCCTATAATAGGAATATTCTTAGTACAGAGACAAACTAGATGATTGGATTATTATCATAATTCATCTCCCGAATTTAAAGATATAAATGAATTATTTGAATAAATAATCGATTATACTCTCCTCTGAAAAGGTTTAAGCTAATAAAATTAGGTTTAATCTTAAAATCAATAAGATGAATTTACTTCATCTTATTTTTCTTCTTCAACAACTTCTTTCCTGGAATACCTGGACGAGTCATCGCATCAATATCGAGGATGATATCTAAATCTTCTTTAGAGACTAAACCACTCTCTAAGATGATTTCGAGTAGTTTACGATTCTGATGGAGAGCTTGTTTGGCAATCTTAGACGAATTCGCATAACCGATATGAGGAGCGAGTGCAGTGATCGATCCAACAGAGTTTTCCACAAGATATGCGAGTTGTTCACGGTTGGCAATGATACCATCCATCGCATTTAAACGTAGTGTACGACATGCGTTGGTGAGTGTTTCAATCATTTCGAATAAGTTATAGAAAAGAACAGGTTCAAACACATTGAGTTCAAGTTGACCAGCTTCCGCAGCCTTAGTAATCGTCACATCATTCCCAAACACATTGAATGAAACTTGGTTTACGACTTCTGCGATAACCGGATTGACTTTACCTGGCATTATGGATGATCCAGGTTGTCTTTCTGGGAAGCTTATCTCAAAGAATCCAGCCTTAGGACCAGAAGCCATAAGACGTAAATCATTACACATCTTAGACAAGTTAACGCCTAATATCTTAAGTGAACTCGATGCCCAAACTAGTGTATCAACGTTACGTGTCCCATCCACTAAATCCTTCGCAGAACTCAGTTTAATTTGACAGATCTTACTTAATTGAGGAACGATAATCGCTTTATATTTCTCATCGGTATTAATACCTGTCCCAACGGCGGTCGCGCCCATATTCACCGATTTAAGGTCATTAAACGCTGAATTAATACGTTTAATATCACGGGTAAGTGCTGTCGCATAGGCATGGAATTCTTGACCTAATTTAATAGGGACCGCATCTTGTAAGTGTGTTCTTCCAACTTTAAGAATCTTGGAAAATTCACGACTCTTAGATAGAATCGATGAACGTAATAAGTGAACTTCTTTTTGAAGATCATTGACTAAGAATAAAGCCGCAAGTTTACCCGATGTAGGGAATACATCATTGGTGGATTGTCCAAAGTTAATATGATCATTCGGATGAATATAATCGTATACGCCTATTGGTTGATTCGCTAATTGTGCCGCACGATTCGCAATGACTTCATTCGCACACATATTAACGGATGTCCCTGCACCACCTTGTATGACATCTGTAATAAACATATTATTGTGTAACCCACTAATGACTTCATCACAAGCTTGGATAATATAACCTAATCTTTCTTGGTCTAAGTATCCACATTCAAAGTTAGCGATAGCGGCAGCCTTTTTAACCATGCCTATCGCTTGTATCATCTTAGGATGAGTCGTAAGTCGTGTGATTGTAAAATTACTGATAGCACGTGTTGTTTGTGCTCCATAGAGCGCATCTATTGGGACTTGTACTTCCCCAAGAGAGTCTACTTCTATTCGATAGTCCATTTGTTTCTCCTAGTTTGTTGGTAATATGATTGAGTGTTATTAATATCTTTAATTCTACCAACTTTATTATAGCTAATCTAAATCATAAGAGTTAAGTATAATTGAATAAATCAAAACAAAACTCGTATAATAACGAGTTTAATCATTTACTTCTAAGTAATCCTGTATCTCAGCTTTTTCACGATCACTCATCCAAGGAAATAAGTCCTGACTATCACTCTCATAGATACAAATTGGTTGAGGTTCTATGTCAGAAATCGTAAGTTCTTTAAAGTTAAAATTCGATTTTAATCGGACACCAAAATCTTTTTCTTCATCATGAAGTGGTGCCAAGATAAACTTAAACTCAAAAGGAGATAGACGTTTTAAACGTGCACGTATGAGTATTCCTTGTACATCCTCTGGATCATCTTCATCCCATGGCATATAAGCATATTTATTGTCCATAATGATAAGACGTGCCCCATTTGACTCATATCCCATATTACTACATAGATAGGTTCCTTTAGGATAAATCGGTAAATTAATTATGAAGATAAACACAATGATAAAAATAATCCCTACCCCAATTATTGTATTCTTTCGCATAGTTCCCCCTAATGCTTATAGATATAAAATACTATAGAGAAGATGTTTTGTATACTCTATGTATTATGAATGAAGTAAGTAGATTCAATCCAATATAAGAGGTGAATAAGAATGCATATCTTAAGAGTTCATCACGAATTGGAATAATAAAAAATATGAACTTATCAAACGATCCAAAGAATAAAATAAGTGGAACAAGTGTTAATAACCAAGCATTAATCAGATAATAGATTTTACGTGTCTTTTTATGTTCATTCTTAGTTTGATACGTAATAAGTAATTCAAAGATTAAAATCCCAATCACTTGTACAATTAATCCAAGTGATACATTTCTAAAGGACATATAGAAGATTGAAGCTCCATCCAACCCTCTTGCCAATGAAATAATTAATCCAACTAACACAACGGTTGTGGAACGAATGATGGTTAATCTAGGAGTACTGAAATATTTCTTATGTGGGATTTGTTGGTCAATAGTTTCTTTTAATAGATAATCCGTTGAGACATTAAAGTATTCACTGAGTTGTACAATCTTGTCCGCTTCAGGGGTAGAAACACCTAACTCCCATTTAGATAAGGCTTGTCGAGATACGTTCAATTGATCGGCTAGAGCTTCTTGAGTTAGATTACGTTCTTTACGTAAGTTTTGAATTTTTTGAGATAATGGCATAGATGACTCCTTATACAAGATTAAGTATATCGATTTATGTCATTTATCTCTAGCAATCACTCATTGAAAATACGCAACTATTGGTTGCGTATTATATGAAGCGTTAGATTAACTAGTTTTGGATAGTATTCTAAGAACAATATACATTAAGTAAAACAGACTTTATGGTTTCCATATCTTCTATAACTAATGATAATTGCCTTAAAATATTTGAATCATCATTTATTTCTGAGCAAAAAAGTCTCACTTCATCTTTTATAACATCAGGTACATTATGCAATGGAATATTTGTCAAGAGTTGAACCAATCTGTAAACATCATATTTATGTTTATTTATGGTATCACTACCTATATTTTCTCCATTAGACTTCTTTTTTGATAGATCTAAGAAAGCACAAATTTTTAACGGAATAATAGCTTTTTCATTTACTAACATGATTCCACTTAATTTTATTTTGTTATTCATTAAAAATTGATAATAATCTTGATTAAGTAATATAGCAGATAAACTAATAATTTCATCATCCAAAACGAGAGGATGAACTACTTGATTTAAACCATCATAAAGAATTGAATTATCGGTTAAAAGCTCCAGCATGAATGGAAAACTTTCATTTGATGGTTTTTGAAAACGATAAAAACACTTTGTGCCATTCTTTTTTTTGTAACACTCATAACCACCATCTTTAACAAATTTCCAAAAATGATCAACAAATTCACGTGTTAATGCTTCAATAGATAAAACAATATCTAAATCCTTCGTAGCCCTAGAACTTAATCCTGCTTCAAGAAGTAATAGCATTGTAGCTGTACCACCGATTAAAACATATTGATCATCATAATTATTAAAATGTAAACTAAAAATCTCTAATTGAGTTAAACCAATCCTACTTGTACTCATTATTTACATCCTTTATTTTAAAATTATTATCAATTAAATTTCCAAGCTCTATTTTTATTCTTGGATCTTGTTCATCTTTCAAAAGTAATGCGAGAGATAGTGGATGAAGAACATTGTTTTTTGTAGGTAAAGTGTGTGAAAAGAGTTGAACAATAACATAATTATCATCATAAATATTTAATTCATTATCATCTAGTTCAATTTTATTAAAGTCCTTTTTTGTAATACCATAGATTCTGTGTTTAGGCTCCATTAGCAATGAATAGTATGATAAAGCAGTTTCACCTGATAAGATAAATTTTTCATATCTACGATTTATAGATTCAGGATGTAACCTTATAGTTTTAAATAATGGATTTATAAGATATAACTGTGCTTCTTCCCAAATTTTCATTTTATCTTTCTTGAAATGATATTCTATGCTTTCATTAAATATAGATTTCTCGATTAAGTTTAAATTTATAAGATCACTGTATCCTCTAGATACTGACATTTTTGATATCTTGAGCTTATTCGCAATTTTCTCCATAGAGCTATAAAAATCATTAGTCGTCATAAGATGCATAAACAAAGCTTGTGTTGATGGGGACATTCCTTGATACTCATAATTGGTATAACTATTTATATACTTCTTATTATGTCTTTCATTAAAAATTGTCCCTAACTCAAAGATATATATCATTTTTCCCGGGATGATAAATTGGATTTGTTTTTTTATAAATGTACATCTATAGTAACTATTCATTTCTTTAAAGACGAAAATAATAGAGTAATTTATCTCTGTTTTTTTTCTTATACTATCAACATGATCTTCAATAGTATCTATCGACAAAAAATCATCATTTCGTCTACTCAATAGTAAGAATGTTTTATTTAAAATTTCTACTTGTTGATAATTGTAGCTTTTACTTAAATAAATAGGAAGCTTATCAGTATTAAAAAATTCATGTTTATAAACATAGACTCCAAAACTCTTTTCAATATATTGAATTGCATTATCTAGCATTTGCAGCACCTCCTAGTTCATAGAAGTAATATAGGTCAATAGAATTGTAACATAATAGTGAATTTGTAACAATCGAATTGTTACAAATAGTGAAATATGTTACAAATAAGGAGCCCCTATGGACTCCTTATTCTATTTCTATGACTTTCTTGTATTTAAAACTATACAATCCAGTATGAATCGTATGATGTGGATAAATGAGTTCTAGAGCTTTTCTGTAATCCTCTAACTGTGATGAATAGACTTCTATCATTTCTTCTTCCGATAAGTGTCGATCGGTTTTAAAGTCTACACAATAAACAGTTTGATCATCACAAGCCATCATATCCATGATTCCTCTTACAATCTCATAATCGTGTTGGATGATGAAAGGATATTCTTTATAGAGGTTCATGGATTTCATCTTGGTATACCATTTACTTTGATAGAAAGCCATAAGAGCTTCTTTTTCATCCTGTGTACTCTTATCATCGATTGAATGGATTAAATCATGTGTCCAGTTCTCTGTCGGTAATAGCTCAATGAGTTTATGTAAACGTGTACCTCTTTCTTTACCATCATTGAAATAATCTAAATCGAGTTGCGTACTATTGGA
>OGCL01000123.1_pt1 | contig 87913 bp, 77 predicted proteins | sample 1570041 | NCBI WGS metagenome assembly OGCL01 (sample SAMN06266162, study PRJEB24511) | hot springs metagenome | isolation source: Hot spring water | place: South Africa: Limpopo | collected 2015-06-22
CTAAACTCAGGTGGATATAATTCACGCTCAACGAGTTATTTTCACCACATTAAATTTTGTCCTGTACAAAGCATATACACCAGAACAGCCTTCTAAGCTGTTCTGGCATAATGATTTAAATTATAATATAAATTTGATAGAAAATTCTAGTATTACAAATACTATAAGTATTTGAGTAACTTGAGATAATAGTATCATTAAAGCTTATTCTTTAGATAAAAATAATAATTGATATATAGATGGATATGAAATATATTTTGCTGAAAATACTCTAAATTCTAATATAACTTGATTAAAAGTTTGAGATGAAAATGTTATAAGTTATGTTTGAAATTCAAGTTCATGAATAATAAATTTTGATGATAATATCTTTACTACCTGAGAACTTCCTCAAATAACAAGTAATGGTATAACTTTTTGAAATGTTTGAATAATTTGAAATACTTCTATTATAGAAGAAGATAAAGCTAAACCAACTTTACTCAATATAAATTCCTGAAATAACATAAATTGAACTGATGATTTAGTGCTAAATTTTTCAGAAATATTAAATACAAATATAAGCACCTCTTCAAAATATATTTTAAAAGATAAAAATAATACTATTATAAATTTTATTTGAACTTATTCAAATACTTGAAAAACTTTTATTATAAATCCAGATATAACTTTGTATTCAGATAAAAATCCTTTTAGTATTTTTATAAATGATATTGAAGATTGGTGACAAAATAAATTAAATACAATCATAAATTTTAGTATAGTTCAAAATGTTTGTTCTATATCAAATGTAACAAATTGAAGTGTTTGAAGTTTCCCTGATTGTGTAATAATTTGTGATAATTGATATACAAAATCTGGAAATAGCTGTATAGCAAATTCTGGATGATGATGAGGAGGAGGATGAGGAGTATATATTTCTCTACCACAAACAAAACCAAATCAAAGTCGAGATATTATTTGATGATGAGAAACTTCTAATTGAACTATAATTAGCTCTAGTTGAAATACAATTAAATGAAGCGCAATTAAATTAGGTTCAATAGATACATATATAACAAAATTTAATAGAAATTGAGTTATAATTTTTAGAACAAAAAATGAAAAAATAAAAACTACAATGTGAAAAATAGAAAATATTATTTTAACAAAATTTGATAAATTACTTGCAAATAAACAAATTACTTGAGAAAAATATAATACTTCTATAAAAAATTATAATAATTTTGTGTTATATTTATCAATTTACAGAAAAATAAAACTTCCTGAAAGTAAAGTAAGATGAAAATACTATTTGGCAGAAGTGATAAAAGTTTATAATATAAAATTAATTAAAAAAATAGTTATAAAACCTATAGTTTTACAAGAAAAAGTTGTTTGAGATTATTATAATTTTTCAAAAGATTTAAAAGTTTGAGATTATAGTGATGATGTAAAAAAATCTACAATTTTTATTACAATATTATTGATACTTCCCTTTAACACCAACTTGATATTTTTGAAATTCAACAAATGAATATTTAAAAAAATTTGTAGAAAATGTATTGAATCTAAATTATAATTGAGTTTTTGATAAAAATATTAGAGAAAATTTGATGAAATTGAAATATTAAAAAGTTCTAAAATTTAGAACTTTTTTTAATTTGAAAATATTGAATATTTAAGTAAGTTTAAATATTTTGAATTATTTATATTGACTCTTAAATTTTGTTTATAGCCTCAAACTTCTCAACTTCATATAATTTGAGTTATTTCTTTTGTCAAAAATTCTCATTCTACCAAAGAATTCAAAGTGTATGTTATATTATTTGGTGAAGTATTGTGTAATATTAAATAATTTTTTTCTGAAGTCTGTAAAAAATCTCAAATACTTTTTGAAGAAAAAGATACAACTCAAGAAGAAATAGTTTTTAGGTTTCAGTTTGAAGTATTTGAAAAATTTCAAATTCAAGAAATTCACTCTCTTTCTCAAATTATATTCCAAACTATATCTGCATTCAATCAGGAAATAGTTATATTTGTAACTTTTTTATAATTACCATTTATATCATAATGAAATAATGGAATTATATCAAATTCTGCTGATTTTAAATTTTTATCTTTAATTTCATTTGAGATAGAAGATAAATCATAAGAAATAGTTACATCTTTTGTTTTTTTATATTCTCAACTTCCATATAAAACTTTTGATAAACTACTATTGTTTTGTAATTTTTCATCATATGAATAATTGTATTTTTTAGCTTTTAACATAGCCAATTCCAAAGATCATTCTGCTCAAGCGAATGCTTTTAAATAATACTCCATCGCCTTTGTATCTTTTGATTCTTGCATTATAAGTAAAAAAATTCAAGAAGATAGTACAAGCATAAATCAAACCATAAGTATAGCTAATATAACAGAATATCAAGAATTATTAGATTTTTTCATATTTATAAAGTTATTTTTAATAATCATTATATAATCTTTCAGAGATAGTTGTTTGAAAAACTATTTCATTTTCGTCTATAAGACTTGGTTTTATTCATTTAAATAAAGATGGTTTTAAACTAAAATTTATGGTTAATTTTTTTTCAGGAGTATTTGAAACTCAAAAATTTAAATTTTTGAAATCAACCCAACTATTTGATAATTGAGTAATTGATATTCAATTATTTTTAACTAAAAAACATTGAGTTTTTCCATCACATTCTGCAAAATTCCCTACTCTATTCCAAACTTGTGAAACTTTTTTTGCTACATAATAAGAATTATTTCAAATACAAAGTTTAGTTCAAAAACTATATTTTTCGCTTTGAGACAATAAACAATTTCAAATAATTATATCAGAATTTACTCAAGAAATTCAGTTTTTTCTCACATCTTCAGCTATAGTTTCAACTATATTTTTTATATTTTCTTGCATAGATCTTGAAATATCAATTTTATTATTCATATCTGCTATAATTTGAAAAACAGTAAATATAGAAACCATTATAATTGATAAAATAGAGATTGATACTAAAACTTCAATTAATGTAAATCAAGATTTATTAATTTTCATATTTCAAAAAATTATTAATTATTGTCTTAAAAAATCACTTAAAATTGTTTTTAGCTCTATTTCATGATATCATCTGTTATACCAAATCACTTTTGAAGTAAGTTTAATAGAATCATCTAATAAAACCATGTTTCATCAACTATTATACAAAACATCATCAAATTTTATATATCTATAAAAATAAGTTTTTTTATTATTTACACAATTATAAGTATATTCATTTTCACCATCTAAACACAAAACATAATTTTGCATCCTAGAAGATAACTCAGTTTTTCATTCTGCAAAGTTTGGGATAACTTCAAATTTTACTCATAAAGGATTTCATAAAGAAAAATCATTTTCTACTTTATAATAAACTCAAGTTTGAAATAAATTATTTACATCATTTCAAGGTAATTTATTCCACTTATATAAGTTTTTATAATTATTATCTCTAACATTTCTAACTATTTCAATTCATTCTCTAGCTAAATTTGATGCAATAATAGAATTTTTTGAATACTCATTTAAGTTAATAGTATGAACTACAAGTGCATAAATAGAAAGCAATCACAAACTAAATATAAATATTCAAATCAAAATTTCAATAATTGAGAATCAAAAATTATTTTTTTTCATAATTTGTATGTTAATAATCTATAACATTTGTATTTTTTATATATTTTAATTCTCTTTTTAAAGGAAAGTTAGGATTTTCTTTAAACGAGATTATCATGTCAAGTTCATCTAAATCTAGATTTTCCAAACTTCAATCAACATCAACAAAATACAAACTTGGAACTCAATATATAGATGAGAAATAAATTAAAACATTATTTTTTCATGAAATATACTCTATTCAAACTTTATCTTGTAATTTTTTTTCACTATAAAAATTATTTTCATTTAAAACTATAGGAAAATTATAATTAAATGTATAAAATTTTATTACATTTTTATTATTTGTATCAAAATAAATTCATATTGATTGATTTATTCAATTTTTATCAAATCAATTAACAGCCATATTTTTTGCAGTATTTATACTTTGAGAAATTTCTTTTAAACTAAGTTTAACTCTTGCTATATTTTGATAAAACGCATAATTTGCATAAGTCATAATAACAAGAATAAAAAACAAAGTTGAAGCCAAAAGCAATTCTATCAATGTAAATCATTTTGAATTTATTTTCATAATAACAAATTTTTTATCAAATAGTTTGAGTTAGTTTCAAAATCGCTCCAAAAATAGCAAATGCAAACCATAACACAAAAATTCAAGCAATCAAAATAGCAAGTGGTTCAATCCATTTAGTTAAATTTGCTAGAGAATAATTTACTTCCCTTGTGTATTGTTCATTTAGTTTTTTACAAACAGTTCATAAAGAAGCCGTTTTTTCTCATACAGATAATAATTGGATATAATCAGAAGGAAAATATTCATTCTCTTCATCAACTTCCAAAATAGAATCAACTATTTTCTTTCAATTTCAAACCTTAGATGAAACATTATTAAATAAATCTTCATAAATCACATTATTTGTAGATTTTCAAACAAGTATGATTGATTTAACTACAGGAATTCAAGCATTCATTAAAACTCATAAAATAGAAGATGATGATGCTATAATATAGTTTCTATAAACATCTCAAACTAAAGGAAGTTTTAAAAACATTGTATCAAAAACTTTTTTTCAAGAATCTGTTGATTTATAAAAATATATAAATAAAACAAGTGCTAATATAAAAGCTATAATTAAAGCAAAATTATTACTTATAAAATCACTTGTTGCTATCAAAGTAACAGTTGCAAATGGTTTTTCTACTCAAGCCTCTTCTATAAGTGGTATCAAGGCCGGAACTACATAAGTCATAACTATAAGTACAGCTAAAACTAAAAATAGTATAATTATAAATGGATAAGTAAGAGAATTTTTAATCACTTGTCTTAATTCATATGATTTTTTTGCTTCTGATGCCAAAGATGCCAAAGACGTAACTAAAGTTCATGATTTTTCTCAAGCTTCTATAATAGAAGTTTCTGATTGACTAAATACATCGGGGGTTTTTTTCATAGCTTTATTTAAACTATCTCCAGAAGAAACAAATAATAGTATTTCAGAAATTTTTTGCCTAAAATAAACATTTTTAACTTTTTTATTAACTGATTCTAAAGCTGAAACTATAGTTACTCATCCATCAAGCATTATAGATAAATATTCATAAAAATTAAACTTATCAAGCAAACTAACACTTTTAAATAAATAAAATTCTTTTTCTCCTAAAGCTTTTGAAGTTTCATTATTGTTCATAAATTTAAAATTATTTATATAAAACTTTTAAAGGAATATTAACTTTAAATGGTCAAGAGGCATTTCAAAATGGATAAGAAAAATCATGAATGTATAAATTGTATTTTTCACTATTAAGTAAAAAATTCAGCATTTTAATCATATCTGCTTGTGTGGCAAAAGATACTACTAATTCTATTTTTCATTCAGTAAATCCATAATCATTTTTATTTCATTTATCCAAAGAAATGTTTTCAATTACAACTGATTTATTTGCATTTGCATAATCATAAAAATATTTTATAATCTCGTCTTCTCTAAAATCTATTAAAAATTTATCAAAATTTATGTCTCAAACATTTCAATTATCAATATTTGATTTGATTTTAGATATTTCTTCCAACTCTTTATTTTTCTTAACTAAAGTTTGAGATAAAAGTTCTTTTTGAGATGATATTTCTAAAAAATTTGTATAAAAATCTTTAGTAAATAATATTATTACAAAAAAACTTAAAAGTAAGAAAAAATAATTTAAAAAAGTGTTTCTAGCTTTATTATTCATATTTATTTATTAAAAAAGTAAATTATTTTATTTTAAATTTTGTATTAAATTTCATATTTTCTTGTCACTCAAAAGAATCAATAAAATTTAAAGAAAATATATTTTCTTCACTAGTTCTAAAATATTCCACAAATTTTTTAACTTTAAAGTAAGCTAAATTTAAACTATCATTTACAGCAACAGCATCAGTTGATATTTCTCCATTTGAATAAGTAAATCATTCAAATGAAATATTGTATTTTTTAGACAAAGATACTAAATTATTTATATATGCAGGAATATTTGAAATATATTTATATCTATCTAAAAACACTCCATTTGACTTTATCAAAATATATAATTTTACTTTTTCATCATCTTGCATCTTTTTTATATTTGAATCAATAAAAGAAATTTCAGTTTTTATCACATCTACTTTTTTAGATAAAAAAGAATTATAAAAATAAAGTCAAGTAGTTATAATAATAACAAAAACAAATATTCATATAGAAACATATAAAGATGTTTTTGCTTTATTATCAATATTATTTGTAGCAGTACTAATCATAAAAATAAAGTTAGTAATTAAATTACCTTTTTATTCTAACATAAAAATTTATTTAATGCAAAAAATCAGGCTTTTTTAGTTTTAAGACATAGTAATAACTCAAATAAGCCAAGAAACTATCGCATAAGCAAGCCAAATAATAACTATTCAAATTAAAACTGAAACAATTGTTGTTTTTGATTTTTTTACACTTTCATCATCTCCAGCAGAAGTAAGAATTTTAAATCAAGCATAAATTATATAAATAACTGCTAAAATACTTATAAAGGTAAGTAAATATTTTATAACATCTTGAATATAAACTGATAAAGTTCTTTGTTTTTCTATACTATTTATATCATTTTTTACAATTTTAGTTCATTCTTCTAAAGAACATTCATTATTCTGACAATAAATTACATCAGAATTATTTTTAAAAATTTCTAAAGTTATGGCATTAGTTATTTGAAAAAATGATATAAAAGATAAAACATATATAAAAAATAAAACTATTTTTTTCATAAATTTAAACTAAAAAATAAAATCCTAGAAAGCATTATAGTAAATATTTTAAAAATACAAACTATTCCCTATAAAAAATATATGTTAAATAAAAATATCATCAAATAAAGTAAATAAAAACAAATAAAATTAAATCAAAAGTTAAAAATATATTAAAAAGTGAATGTAATAAAATAGACAAAAAAAATCATAAAAATAATATTTTTATAAACTCAAAATTCATATTATATTTGTATTTTAAATACATTTTTGAAAAATAATAAGCAAAAATAGAAGAACAAATTATATGTAAAAAAATTGAAAAAATATTTCTAGAAAAAAAACTTCAAATAAGTTCTTTTCAAAAAGCAAATTTTTCATACAAAGAACTAAAATACAAAATATTTTCTATAAATGAAAATCAAAGTGCTATAAAAATAGCATACAAAACTCATTCTTTTACAGAAGAAATAGAAAAATTTTTAGAATAATTAAAACAAAAAAACTTAGATAATTCTTCTAAAATTGCTATTATTAAATAATAAAAAACAACCAATTTAAAAGAATTAAACAAAACCTCTCAAAAACTAAGTCAAGCATCATAACTAAAATCTATATTTTGAAAAGTTTGAAAAAATTTATTTAAAATATATAAAAATATTCAAATTATAGACAAATAAACCAAAAATAGAAAATATTTTTTTATAAAAATTTTTATTTTTTCTTTTGATATTGGAAATAAAAAAAAGAATAAAAAAGGTAATATAGATAAAAAAAATAAAATTGATGAAAATGATATAAATAAATCAAATAAACTAAAAAATCAATTTATATGATAAACTGAAGAAAAAATATTTAAAAATAAAATATTTGTTTTAGAGATAAAATCATCCAAAAATAAAACTGGAAATACAGACACAGATCAAGCAAAAATTCAAGCAAAAAACCTCTTTTTGTTAAATTCTTCATTGTCAAAATAACTAAATAAATATCCCCAAAAAACTATTGGTATAAATGATATTAAAATAAGAATTATTAAAGTAATGATATCTCACATAATTAATCTTTGTATATTTTATAACTTCAAAATTTTACATAATTTTCTTCTTTTTGTTTTCATTTTGAAAAGAAAACATATTTTGCAAACAAAATATTTAATCAAAAAAACAAAAGTAATCCTCATAAAATATAAGCAATTATTTCAGGCCAAGTTATAATAACAATTCAAGAAATAACAAGTATAATTCAAAATGCTGACATATTAAATAAGTTAAAATTTAATCTAAAAATTTATATTAAACAAATTATATAAAATAAAACAAAAAAATATAAAAGTAGTAATTGTATAAATATTCTATCAAAAATGATAAATACTTATAAGAATAGCTATTATAGAAAATGATATAAATCTATTTTAAGTAAATAAAACCATCTAAAAAAAATCTATTAAATCATCTATCATATTTTACTCATTAATAATATCTATTCTCGCTCCAAGTTTTTGTAATTTTTCTACAAAGTTTTCATATCATCTTTCTATGTATTCTATTTTTGTAACGCGAGTTTCTCCTTCAGCAATAAGCCCAGCTATTACCATCGCAGCTCAGGCTCTTAAATCCCAAGAAGTAACTTCAGATCACTTCAAATCCATTTTTCAAAAAATCATTGCTTCATGTGGATTTAAAATCGCTGTATGTCATCTCATTTTATCAAGTTCAACTAAAAAATTAAGTCTTCATTCAAAAAGTATCTCATGCATTTTTGAGACTCAATCAGCTTGTGTCATAAGTATCATAAATGGAGAACCAACATCTGTTGGAAATCCAGGAAAAATATTTGTTTGAATATTAACTGGCTTTAAATTTTCACTCCTATAAACTCTAAGGATATCTCATCATAAATTTTCTAATTTTACTCACGCTTCTTTTAATTTTTCTAAAAAAGCATACAAATCATCTATTCTAGCATTTTTTATATCAATAAATTCTTTTGATGCTAATGCTCCAAGTATCATAAAAGTTCAAGATTCTATATAATCAGAAATCACTTCTGTTTCAATATCTTTTTTTAACTCAGTTACTCAAGTAATAATAATTGTATGATTGTATCTTATTTTTATATCTGCTCAAGCGATTCTTAAAAAATCTATTAAATTCATAACATGTGGCTCAATTGCAGCAAGTTCTATAATAGTAATTCCAGGTCTTAAAACATTTGCAATAATTAAATTTTCAGTTGAAGTTACTCAAAATCAAGCATTAATAACAACATTTCAAGAGTTTGGTTTTCAAGTAATCTTTATATTACAACCATCTATTTCATAATAATATCAGATAGACTTTAGTCAGTTTAAATGTGTATCGATTGGTCTTTTTCAAATATTACATCATCCAGGAAAAGGAATAGAAATATTTCAAAAATAATGTAAAATAGGACTTAAAAGTAAAATTGATGCTCTAATTTTTTTTATCATTTCTGCATTCATTGTAGAAATATCAAGATAAGTCGTATCAAGATATAAAATATTTTTTTCAAATTTGTATTTAGCTCAAATAGTAGAAATAATTTCTAAAAAAGTTAAAACATCTCCTATTTTAGGAACATTATGAAGTTTTATTTTTCATCTCACAAGCAAGCCTGCAGCAAGTATAGGAAGTGTAGCATTTTTACTTCAGCTAATACTCACTTCTCCAGATAAATCACGAGAAGTTTTTATTTTATACATTTTTTAAAATTTTAGATAGTAATTTCTATTATAATATTTATTTTTATAATTTTTCAAAGATTTATTGCAAATATCTTTTCACAAATAAAGTATTATATTACATATTTGTCTTATTAAATAAAGAAATATTTATTCACTGCAATATATTTTTTAAATTTATGCAGAAAAACTTTTTAACACAATTATTTATAATTTCTTTGATTTTTTTAAAAAAATAATAAAATTCCATTGAAGTTTATTTTTAAACAAAAAATATGGATGAAATAAGAAATTTAGTAAAAGAAATAGAAAACCTAAAATCACATAAACAATTTGATAAAGCTATAAAAATACTTGAAAAAGCACTTTTAAAAAAAAGTGATGATTATAGAATATATGAAGAACTTGCTGATATTTATTTATATCAATCAAAAATGCAAAAAGCAAAAAAAGCTATAGATTTTGCTTTAAAATTAAACCCTGATTCAGCAACAGGAAATTATTTGAAATGATTTATACTTTTGGCAAGCAATAAAATAGTTGATGCTATAAAATTTTTAGAAAAATCAAATAATTTGATGCCAAACAACGCTGAAGTTTTAAGAAATCTTGGTTGGGCTTATTCTATGACTGGAGAATCTCAAAAATGAATTTTTATTTTAAAAAGAGCTTTAAATATTTCTCCTGATGATAAACTTATAAACGAAGATTTAGCTATGGCACTTATATGATCTGGAAAAATAAAAGAATGAAATATGTTGCTTGAAAAAATTTGAAAAGAAAAAATCATAATTTAAAACTATGTCATTTATAAATAAATTAATCCCTTCTAGAAAAATTTTAGTAATAGATATTTGAACTTATAAAATAAAAATTGCTCTTTGTGAATATAAAAACAATGAAATAAATATTTTATCTTATACAGAAAAAAGGTGTGATGCTAGCGATATTATTTCTTGAGAAATAGCAAATATTGAGTGAATAAGCAACACTATTTTAGTTGCTTTAGAGAAACTTTTAGTTGAGAAAAATATAAATCCCAAAGATATTATAATAAATATTCCTTCTTCAACTATTATTTCATCGTGAAAAAGCATAAATTATATAAGAGAAAATGAAAAAGAAAATATAACTATTAAAGAACTAGATTATATTATCAAAAAAGCTGAAAAAGAAGCTTTAGAAAATGCAAAAACACAAATAACAAAAAAAACTTGATTTATAGATGTGGATATGAAGCTTATAACTAGCAGTATCGTTGATATGAATATTGATTGATTTAGAGTTTCAAATCCTATTTGATTTAATGGAAAAAATATTTTTATTTCTATTTTAAATATTTTCATTCCTGCTTCAAGATATCATATAATAACAACTATTGCTAATAGTTTAGAAAAAAATATCTTATCAATAGTTCCAATAGAATTCTCTTTACCAAAAATATTTTCTTTTAGTGAATATAACTATGATGATATAGTTTTTATAGATATTTGAAATACAAAAACTTCTGTTATAGTTCAAAAAAATTGAGTAATAATTTGATGTAATAAAATAAATATTTGAGTAAATGATTTAATAAAAAATATAAAAGAAAATACTTGAGAAACAAGTATAGAAATAATAAAAAATATAGAAAATAATTCAAAATATTTAACTGAAAAAAAGGAATTCTTAGAAGTTTGGGAAGAATGATTTATAATATCTTTAAAAGAAATTTTAGATTCTTCTGTTGTTCCATATAAAATTTTTTTGTCAGGTTGATGAGATAATAATTTTCTAAGAGAACATATTTTAAAAATTGACTTAAATAAATATACTCTTCATTCACTAAAACCATTTTTGTTTTTAAATATTGATATAAAAAAAGATATAAAACATATAAATTGAGATAAAAAATTTTTTAATAAAACAAATATATGACTTTTATCTATGATAATTGCCTCTTTAGAAATAGTTAATTATAAAAATAATCCTTTGATTTCTATAATAAAAAATTTCCTAGAAAAAAATGAGTTTTAAACTTTATAATCTAAAAAATTTTTTTTGTAATAATTTTTAAATTGTTCTAAATTTTCTAAAACTTTTTCATCATATCAAGCTCAAAGTTCAGTTGGTTTTACACGAAGTGAGAAAAATGAATTATACCCAAAACTTTTTAATTTCATCAAAAAACTTTCAATTGGTAAATAAGACAATCATCATCCAGCATTTCAAGGTAAAAGTCACTGTCTTACTCCATCTCTATCACTTAAATAAATATTTACAATTGTATTTCATAAAATATTTTGAGCTTTTAATAAATCTATTCCTGAACTTTTATCTATATTCTCTATGTTTAAAGCTGTGTCTTGCGTGATTTTTTTAAGCTCAATCAAATTATTATTTTTATATTCTGGAATAACAAAAAGTTTAAATTTTTGTTCTACATTTTGTACTGTAATACTTATTCTTAAATCTTTTTTTATTTTAGGTAAATATTTTATAAATTCATCTGCATTTTTATCTGAAATATGAGGTGGATAAAAATTGATGACTTGAGATGAAAAAAGTTTCGCCATTTCAACTAGTTTATCTATTTTTTGACGAGATAATCATTTATCTGGAGCTGTAATAGATAAAATTGGTAATTTAAATTCATCACTTAAACTTTTTAAATATTCTTTATCAAGGGTATCAAAATTTTTTTCATCAATTACTAAATCAATTCAATCATATTTAGCTTTTTTTACAAGTATAAATATTTTATGAATTCAGTATCATTTTAAACTTGAAGTTGATAATAAAAGCATTTTTTTATATTTAAAAAATATTTTTAGTATTTTAGCATATTTTATAAAAATTTACAAAAATCTATATTTTATATTTGTTTCACATATATGGTCTTAGTACTTCTGGAATAATCACATCTCCCTCAGCAGTTTGATAATTTTCAATAATTGCTATTAAACATCTAGAAAGAGCAATAACAGTTCAATTTAAAGTATGTACATATTTTATTTTTCATTCTTTATCTTTGTATCTAATCCCAAGTCTTCTTGATTGATATTCTCAAATATTTGAACAACTTGTAACTTCTTTGTATTTTTGTTGTCCTGGCATCCAAGCTTCTAAGTCATATTTTTTCATAGCTGGATTTCATAAATCTCCAGAACAAATATTTACTTTTTGATATGGGATTAAAAGTTCTTGCCGAATTTCTTCTTCTATCTCAACCATTTCATCATGTACTTTTTTACTATCTTCGCTCTTACAAAAACAAACCATTTCTATTTTTTGAAATTGATGTCATCTCAAAATTCACTTCATATCTTTTCCAGCACTTCAAGCTTCTTTTCTAAAACATTCACTATATCAAACATATTTTATTGGGATATCTAAATTTTGTATTATTTCTCCAGCATGATATGAAGTCACTGGAACTTCAGCAGTTCAAACTAAATATAAATCATCATCATTTTCATTTACTCTATAAACTCAATCTTCTCAAGCTGGTAAAAATCCTGTTCAAAACATCGCTTGTTCTCTAACTAAAACTGGTGGTAAAATTGGTAAAAATCATTTTAAGTGAAGTTTTTGAAGTGCATACCCGATAATAGCAAATTGTAAAAACACTAAATCTCATTTTAAATACCAAAATCTTGCCCCAGAAATTTCAGATCATTTTTCTGTATCTATCCATCATTTTTTTTCTGAGATTTCTAAGTGATTTTTGGCTTCAAAATCAAATTTTGTTGGTGATAAAAAAGTTTTTTCCACAACATTTCAGCTATCATCAGGTCAAATAGCTGTTGTTTCATCTAAAAAATTTGGAAGTCTAAAATAAATTTTATTATACTCAACTTCAAGATTTTTTATTTCTTCTACTAAACTCTTTTCTTGCTCTCAAAATGCTTTCATTTCAGCTAATTTTAATTCCTTTTCTTCTTTAGGTAATGTTGGTAAGATTTTTGAAAAAGCATTCTTTGAAGCTCTAATTTCATCAAGTTTTTGATTTAATTTAATTAAGTTTTTATCTATTTGCAAAAAATAATCTAAATCAATATTTAAATTTCTTTTTTTGATGTTATCTTTCATCAAATCAGGATTTTGTCTAACTATCTTTAAATCTATCATAAAAATTATTTAATATTAAAAAATTTGGCTTATTGTATTTATTTTTTTAAATTTTGCAAAAATCTTTATTAATATAATCAAAAATCAAGATGAATATTGATAATTGAATTTGGAATAATATTTAAAATTTGAGCCTCAATTTTATCTTAGATAGTATGAGTATCAAGTAATTTGATTTCTTTATTAAAAACCAGATGAAAATCTATAAAAACATCAAATCTGTTTGATAATGAAGCATATCAACTTTTAAAGTAAAAAAAATTGATGGAATTTTAGATTTTTAACTTAAAAAACTTCTATAAATATCGAAAGAGAAAGGCAGAAGTGTATTTGATTTTTAGAGTTGTAATACCCGTTTCTCTTATAAGATTTGATGTATAATGATTGGCCATTTATTTTAATAATTTATTAAATTTCTAAGTTCATCTACTTCATCATTATAATTATCACAAATAATTCATCATCAAGTAATAAAATTATTTAAATCTTCTTTTATAGATTTATCTATAAGATTTATAATTTCTTGTAATTGTTGCATATTTAGTTGAAAATAAAAAATTTACCATATAATCAAAATATGTTTACTTTTTAGTTATTTTCAAATAAAATGATAAAAGTTTTACAAAAAGACACTATTATAGACGTAGTAAATAAAATAAATAATTGTGAAGAAAAAGAATTAATTATAGAATTTCCTTTTTGACATAGTATATTACATAATTATATGTCTTTAAAAATTCTTAAAAATAAGGCCTGAAATAAAAGAATTACTATTTTGACAAATGATATAGTTTCTAGAAAAATTGGAATTCCATTATGAATAAATTATTCAGTTATAAAAGATTCCGAATTTCATAAAGAAAAAAATCTAAAACAAGAACTTTTAAAACATAATTTTACTTTTTTAGAATATTTCATTTTTGAAATAAAAAAATATGCTATAAGATTTGTAAATTTTTTAGGTAAAAAAACCTGAATAAATACCTTAAAATATTATAATCCTTATGATAGAGTTAAAAAAACTTGAGTTATGTTTTTGCTTATTTGACTTTTAACTTCTATTTGAATGTTGTTTTTTATATTTTATTTTGCTGTTTCTAAAACTTTTATAGAAATAACTCCAGAAATAAACATAAAAACAAAAGCTACAAATATTATTTATGAAGAAAATTCTTGAGAACTTAGTATGATATCAAAAGAGTTAAGAGTTCCTATTAAAAAAATAGAAAAAAAAATTGAACTTACTTTTTCACATAAAACTACTTGAATTGATTATGAAAATACAGCTAGAGCTAAATGAAAAGTAACTTTGATAAATGAACTAAGAGATGAACAAACTTTTAAACCAAAAACTAGACTTTTAACTACTGACTGACTTATTTTTGAAACAACAGATTGGGTGAAAATCCCAGGAAAAACTCTAAACTCTAGTTGAGAAACTTTATTTTGAACTGCAAGTGTAAATATAATAGCTAGAATTTATGATATAAATGGAAATTTTATTTGAACAAAATGAAATTTAAAAGAAGGTATTTTTACTATTCCTGGATTAAAATTTAACCAAGATAAAATTTATGCAAAACTAGAGTGAGAAACTACTGGCGGAAAAGATAATATAAAATACATAGTTTGAGAAAATGATGAAAAAAATGCCAAGGAAATATTTGAAGAAATGTTAAAAACCGAAAGTTTAAAACAATTAAAAAAGCAAATTGAAGAAGATAATAAAATATCTTGAATAAAATATGAAATACTTCCTATAAAAGATGTTTTAAGTTATAAAAATTTAGAAATAAAATCAATTCCAGAAGTTATAAATATTTGAGATAAAATAGATAAATTTGAGCTAAAATGAAGTATAACTGTAGAAACTTATATTTACAATAAAACTTCTGTTTTAAGTCTCTTAAAAGCAGTTATAAATGATAGCTTACTTAATTGAACTGATAAATTAATATTTATTGATGAAAATTCCCTAAGAATGACTGTTATTTTAAGTAAAACAGAAAATCCATTAACTATAAAAGCAACAACTGAAATTGATATATGAATAAGTTATGATTTTGACAATAATGCAAATTTTTATAATCAAAGATTAAAAACTCTTATACTTTGACTTTCAAATGATGAAGCAAAAAATATACTTATAAATGAAGAAAAAATTAGTGATGTTGTCATAAAAAATACTCCTTTTTTCATAAAAAATGTTTCTTCAAATTTAGATAATATCATAATGAAAATAGTTAAAAAACAAGAATAATTCTCATTTTAATTTGACTTTTTTAAAAATAGTCTAAAATAAATTTAAATTTATTTTAGACTATTTTTTATGAAAACTCATTTTTATACAAAAGATATAATAGATTTTTGTGATAACAAACATTTAACTGTTGATGAAATTTTTGAATTTATTTCAAAAAAATATCCAAATGCTTGAAAATCATCAATTTATAGAAATGTAGAAGAATTAGCTAAAAATGGATCTTTGAAAAAAATTATTTGAGCTTCAAAAAAAACTTATTTTGAAAAAGTAAAAAATCCTCATATACACTTAATAGATGAAAATAATTGAAATATAATTGATATAGATATTGATGAAATTCCAGATTTTAAATTACCATCAACTTTTAAAGCTAAAGATTATGATATAAAAATTTTTGGTGAATTTACAAAATAAAAAACTCTTTAAAAGTTTTTTAAAAAAATTCTATTCCTCCCATTCATACCTTTAATTTCATTTAAAATTCTTTGTATTTCAGCTTTAAAATCACGTTTATAAGATTCTATTTTTCAACAAATATATTCATATCTATCAAAATATTGTATTCTTTGTGTTGTTGATAATTTCTTATATTTTTTTAAAAAATTTTCTTCTTGTTTTGATAATCAAGTATCTAGTTTTATTCACCAAATATCTCTATTTTTCAAGGGTAGCAAAATCTTTGTATCTCAAATAGGTTGATATCAAAAATTTCTAGCAATTAATAAAAAAGTTTCATTATTTCATACAATTATATCATTTACAAAACAAGCAACTTCTTAAACAAATTCCATTTCATCTTTTTTAAAAAATCATTCTATTTCAAACCTATCTCCATGAATATATGAAAGTCCTATTCCATTAATAATTGACTTTTTATTTTCATTTCAAGTAAAATTTGTAGCTAAAGTAATTTATAAATCTTTTCAAAGTCAAAGCATATGTAAAAAGTTATAACTAAGAAGAAATCATAATATATAAAAAATTTTTTTGCAAGCAAAAAAGAACTATATAAGGGCTTGATTTTTATAATGAACTAATTTATATGATTTTTTATCTTTTGTAATGGAAATAACATCAAAACGAATTTTTTCAAAATCTATATGATGTCAAACACACCGATATTCAATAGTTTTTAAAAGTTTTAATTTTTTAGTTTTTCAAATACTCTCAATTCCATCTCAAAATTTATCATTACTTCTATATTTTACTTCAACAAAAACCGTTAAATTATCATACTCACAAATCAAATCAACTTCTCAAAAAATAGAAAATTTAAAATTGGTTTCAAGTAACTTATAGGAATTTCTTTTTAAATATTCTATTGCTAAAATTTCAGCTTTATCTCATGATTTTTTCATATTAAAAATATTTATCTAATACATTTTTAACTTGTAAAAAAACTTCATCAATACTTCAATTTGCATTTATTAAAACTATATTTCTACTATCCTTAAATTTATTATAAGTTTCTAGATACTTATCTTTTACTTTTAATAAAAAATCTAAATCCTCAAAAAATTCTTTTTCTGTAGCTCTTTTTTTTAATCTTTTTTCCATATTTTTACTACTTACATCAAATATAAAAGTTAAATCTGGAATTAAAATATTTTTATAATTATGTGATGAAAAAATAGTTTCAAAATCTATTCAAGAAGCTCATTGATAAGCGTAAGTTGAGTAATCAAAACGACTTGATAAAATAGTAGAATGATTTAAAATTTCTTTTCTAATTTTTGATTGTTCTTCTCTATCTTTTACATAAAGTTCTAAAGCCTGTTTTGGTGAATCAAATCATCCATTTTTCAATCTTTTTAAAACTTCTTTTCAAGCAAGTGTATTTGCTGTTGGTTCTTTTGTAATCCAAATTTGAATATTTTTATTTTTTTGTCTTAAATATTCCACTGTTTTATTTAACTGAGTATCTTTTCAGCTTCCATCAACTCACTCAAAAACTATAAACATATAAATAAATTAAATTTTATTTTTTGTAATTATATTTATTTTTTGTAAAATAAAAATTTCTTTACTTTTTTTTAAAAAATCTTAAAGTGTAAAAAATATATTTTAATAAATTTTATGGCTTCAATAGAAGAATTAGAATCAAGTATAGATATAGTTGAACTTGTTAAAAGATACACAAATTTGAAAAAAGCTTGAGCAAACTATAAAGCTATTTGTCCTTTTCCTGGACATAACGAAAAAACTCCAAGTTTTATAGTAAGCCCCTCAAAACAAATTGCACACTGTTTTTGATGTAATAGATGATGATGACCTCTCAAATTTATCATGGATATAGAAAATTGTGAATTTAGAGATGCTATAGAAATACTTTCTTCAATAACTTGAGTAAAAATTACTAAATATGATAAGCAAAAAGAAGAATATAAAAAAAATATTTATTCTCTTTTTCGCGATATAACAGCTTATTATAAAAAATCCCTTTCAAAATCACCACAAATTCAAAAATATTTATTTGATAGATGACTTGAAAGCGAAATTATAAATTTATTTGATTTTTGATATGCTGATAGTTGAGTAGAACTTTTTGCTTATTTAAAACAAAAATGATACACTGATGAACTTATAAAAGAAAGCAATGTTTTTCTAGATATAAAAACTAAAAAAGATAAATTTATTGGAAGAATTATTTTTCCTATAAAAAACTCTAGATGAGATATAGTTGCTTTTGCTGGAAGAATAATTGATAAATGAGAACCAAAATACTTAAACTCTCCAACTTCAGAAATTTATGATAAATCATCAATTCTTTACTGACTTTTTGAAGGAAGAAATGAAATTACAAAAAAAGATTTCATTATCATTACAGAATGATATATGGATGCTATTTCTCTTCATCAAGCTTGATATAAAAATGCAGTTTGTGTTAGTGGAACAGCATTAACTGAAAAACATATTACAGTTATAAAAAAATTAACAAATAAAATTTATCTTTGTTTTGATCAAGATGATGCTTGAAAAAATGCAACAAATTTATCAATTGAGATATTAAAAAATAAAGATTTGGAGGTAAAAATTATACTCCTTGAATGAGTCAAAGACCCTGATGAATTTATAAAGTCTTGATGAGATTTTGAAACTTGTATAAAATCAGCTTTATCTCCTATCTGATTTGCACTAAAAAATCTACAAACAAATAATAGTTATATAGATAAAAAAGATAGTTATATAGATAAAAAAGAATTGCTAAAAAAACTTTTAGAAATTGTTAAAAACTATCAAGATAATGTTGAAAAAGATTTTTATTTAAAAGAAATCTCAAAAAAACTTGATATAAAACTAGATGTTGTTTATCTAGAATACAATAAAACAAAAATAGCAAAAAGAATTGATGAATTTCAGATACCTAAAAATAAACTAACTAGTGAAGACTTAGTTATATGATATGCTATAAAATACCCTGAAAAAATTGATTTTATCAAAAAAAATATAAAATTTGAAAAATATATTTGAAATGATTTAAAAGAAATTATAAATTCTTGAGTTTGAGTAATAAATTCATTTGAAATTTGAAAAAAAAATAAATATTTATGAATTTCTCAAAATGATGAGGCTTTGGAAATAAAAGCTCAAATAGAAAATAGTGTTGTGAAAAATGATGATAAAATAGAAAATATTATACTAAAAACTTTGAATAAATTAAACAAAGATACTTTTAAATTAGTAGAAATAGAACTAAAAAATAAAATAAATTCTTGAGATATAAATGCTTTGGAAGAATACAAAGAACTTTTAAAAATAAAAAAATAGTTGAAATTTATTTTTTTTATATAAAATAAGCTTGTTTTTATTTACTAAAAAATTAGTAAAATAAATGAAAATTAAAAATTTGAAATAAACTTTTTTCTTCCTTCATAATGTTTAGAAGGTGTTTTTTTGTTTATTTAAAGAAACCTAAAATTGTTATTTTATTTGATAACCTTAATTATTTTATGTCAAAAAAATCAAAGCAAGAAAAAAAAAGTATGATAGAAGAAATAAATTTAGATGAAATAGATGTTGATAAAATTGAAGAAAATTCAGAAGAACAAACTGAAGACGAACTTTGGGAAGAAGAAATAGAAGGGGATTTTTATGAAGACTTTTTAGAAAATTCACAAAAAGTAAAAGAAAAAAGACTAAAAAAAATGCCTATTGAAAGAGATGAAGATAAAAGAAGGATTTGAAAATGACTTTTAAAATTTATTGACACAGAAGTTCCAAAAAAAATGCTTGAATGAATGCCTATTGAAATTCAAGAACTTATAAAAAAGTGAAAAAAAGAATGAAAAATCACTCAAGATGAAATAATGGCAGCACTTCCACAGGCAGAAGATGATTTAGATTTACTTGATGAAGTATATACAAGATTTTTAACTTTAAAAATAGAAATTGTTGATAATCTTGATAAAGAAAATTTATTTGATATAGAAAAAAAAGATGAATCTGAAGACGTAGAAAAAGGAACTGTTTCTCTTTCTGAAATAAGTGATGATAGTATAAGAATGTATTTAAACGAGATTTGAAGAGTAAATTTACTTACTGCTGAAGAAGAAGTTGAACTTGGAAAAAAAATAAAAAAATGAGATCAAGAAGCAAGAAAAAAACTAGCTGCTGCAAACTTAAGACTTGTGGTTTCAATTGCTAAAAAATATATGTGAAGATGACTTTGACTTCTAGATTTAATCCAAGAATGAAATGTAGGACTTTTTAGGGCTGTAGATAAATTTGATCCAGATAAATGATTTAAATTTTCTACTTATGCAACTTGGTGGATAAGACAATGAGTAACTAGAGCAATAGCTGATCAAGCTAGAACTATAAGAGTTCCTGTTCATATGATAGAAACTATAAATAAATTTACTCATACTTATAGAAGGCTTACTCAAGAATTAACAAGAGAACCTTTAATAGAAGAACTTGCTACAGAAATGGATATGGATACAAAAAAAGTTAGACAAATTATGCGTATTTCTCAAGATATATTATCTCTTGATGCTCCTGTTTGAAATGAAGAAGATACTTCACTTTGAGATTTTATAGAAGATGATAAAAATCTTACTCCAGACAAAGAAACAAATATGACTTTATTAAAAGAAAATCTTTATGAAATGCTTGATTTTTTAACTCCAAGAGAAAGAAAAATCATAATAATGAGATTTGGTCTTGATGGTTGAGAAATACATACTTTAGAAGAAGTATGAAAAGAGTTTTGAGTAACAAGAGAAAGAATCAGACAAATAGAAGCAAAAACTCTAGAAAAATTAAAAGAACATCCAAATGCTGATAGAATAAAATTTTTTTAATAAAAATATTTTTTTGACTTAAAATCAAAGTTTTATATGATGCTTCCCTAAAACTAAATTTTTAAAAAATGCAAAAAACTCAAATTGCTTTGGAAAGAACAAAGGGAATCATAAACCTTGCTTTTGAGAAAAAGTTATTTTTGATATTTGAGATAATAGAAGAAAAATCAGTGTCGCTGCTATGGAAAAACTTATAACTCCTCTAAATCCAAATGATGAAATAGATAAATTATTTTATAATGCTTTAGCTTATTAAAAATTATGAAATTCAGAATTTGCTTTAACTCTTCTTGATTTTTGATTTATTCAGTTTATAGATATTAAATTTTTAGAACAAAAATGAAAATTTTAAGCGAATTATGAAATATAGAAAGTCTAAAAAAAGTTTATAACGATTTTCAAATTTATACTTTTTTGAAATTGATGAATATGCTATAAAATTAGTTGATATGTTTTGAGTATTGTATCATGATTTACTTAGAAAAGAATTATTAGCTATTATAAATTCAACAAATGAAAAACAAATACAAAATATCTTTGCTTTAACAAATGAATTTGCATGACTTATAGCTTTGATATTACAAAGATTACCAAATAGTGCTTGATATACTCAAAAATGGATGGAAAAATTAACTTTTTTAAAATATCCTTGAACTCAAATAGCAAATGCTGAACTTTGTTCTTCAAATACTTTTCAGTAAAATTTATGAAACTATTTATTAAAAATAAAAGCAAAACTTTCGTTTTGCTTTTATTTTATTTCAAATTTTCCTCAACTACTTCTTCCCCAAATTTCTGGTCTGTCTATAAGTTCAGCAGTTGCTGGTTTTAAATTATAATTTCATACATAATTTGCTTTTAATACGTATGTATATTTATAACTTCAAGCATTTAAATGTTTTGCATAAAGATAAACTCTATCATCTTTCTGTTCAACTAAATCAAATCAAGATTGCCAAAAAGATTTACTTACTTGCCTAGAAATATCTTTTACTTCTGAAGACGTTGTATTAAAATTTGTATTTAATATTTCAGCTCAAGCTGGTAGATAATCATTTACCACAACATTAGTTCTTTCTTTATCTAGTAATATTTCTATCTCTCAAACTATATAATCTCACTTATTTGCTGATTTTATGCTATCAATATTTTTTACTTTTTTTGTGAAACAATATCATCAAAATCCCGAGTACCACCAAGGAATTATACAATCTTTTTTAAATGCTTTTTTGTATTCGTCATAATTATAATAATTTCTTGAAACAGTAATTCACTCTTCTCTTGAATTCATCTCAGAAACTGGTAAATAATATCTTACTCAAACATCATAATATAATTTTCAATTTCCTGTTTTTTCAAATCCAAGTGAGTTTTCTCAAGCAACTAGATAATCTTCAAAATTAAATGTTTTTTTATCAACTTCAAATTTATTTGATTCTCTAAAAGTTGAAGTCATAATTTCCTTGCTATTTAAGAAAGTTTTTGCAATAAAAGAAACATATTTTAATTCATTTGTAAATTCAATATATTTATTTATAGCATTTATTACTTCAAAGAAATCATAAGTGTAATAATTTCCTTCTTCATTTCTATTTGATATCAAAAATCTTACAAGATTTTGAGTTAATAATTTTTCTCAAATTCAATTATCAATTAAAACTTGTACCATTTTAGCTGTTGCAACAGAATTATCTAAAGAACTATATGATTTTTCTGCTGGTAGTAGGCTTCATCTAGCTTCAATTAATACTGCATTTTTTAAATCTGTTAAATATTCTTGTGTTTTATTTGTAGTACTTCAAAGTAACTTATATAGTTTTAAATAATCAAGCTTTTCTATATTTGATAATTCTACTTTCGGTTTAAAATATTTTGAAATAAAATCACTATCTTTATATAATGCAATTGGTAAAAAGTCAGCTATAGTAGTTGTTTCAATATTATACTTTTTATTTTCTTCTATTCTTGTTATTAAAGCTTTTTTATAATATTCAAGCAATTTTTTATTATCAACTCCATCAACAACAATATTTAGATTTAAGAAATCTCAAGTAATATCTATATTTGAACAAGAATCTCTAAACCACCATTTATTGCAATCTTTAAAATATGAAAGTCCATTATCTACTTGAACATAATTTTTTATATCATTTTTTACAAGATTTATTACTTCTTGAACTTTGTAAGTTTTATAATTATAATCAGTTAATGTAATATTTTCAAAATCAGATGCTTTATCAAGTTTTTTATAAAGTTCTTCTAAAGATAAAGCATTTCTCAAAAAACTTATTCTTGAAAATAAATCATCACTTGGGAAATATAAAACTTTATCTAAATTTTTTGTAAGATTTGTTAATATAGTAGCCCCAAGCGAAACTTCTAGATATCAACCATTTTTTGAAACATCATCAAAATTCACTTTTTCTTCATAACTTAAGTCCTGCGTCATCCCATTTGTAAATACATACTCAGAAGTTTTTGAAGGATAAATAGGCTTTGAAAGTTTTATACTATCAACAAGTTCCTCTGAAATTGCTTTTAGAGAAATTTCAGTTAAGGAATTTTTATCAAGTTCCTGAGTATTAATTTCAACTGGAAAAGTTACTAAAATGCTAGAATTAGGAGAAACAGAAACTGTTTTTTCTAAAATTCAAGTTCAAGAAATATTTGTCATATCAAGAGATACTTTTACTTCTTTTACTAAAGCCGTATTATTTACTACAAGTCATCCAACTTCAGATTTATCTCAGTTTAAGAAAAATCTTGGTATCTGAGGTAATAAACTTAATTCTTTTTGAACTTTGAAAGTATTTTCAAAGTTTCCAACTTTTGTATCAGCAGTATAAGCAAATCCAAAAATTACCCAAGTAGTTAGATTATCAGGAAGTGCTGGAACTTCTAAAGTCGTTTTTCAATTTATAAATATAACTTTTGCTTTATAAAAAGCTAAATCTTTAAACTCTGTTCTTAATTTTGTCGCATTTGGATTTTGAGAGCTAATATCTCATCAAACAGATTTTTCTCTTTTAAAACTTACTCATTCGTCCATTGCCATATCCATTGCTAGGGTAGCTGCTTCTGTAGCAACTCATCAATATAAATTCATTGTCTTTATACTATTAGTTGAAACTTCTTGTGTTGTATCAATATTATCTTCTATATTAAACTCAATTCTTTTTAAAAGATTTTGCATATTTCCAAATGTTTGAACTGAATTTCATACATTTGAATAAAAATAATTTATTATATCAGTTTTATTGTCTTTTAAAACAAAAAGTGACTGATCAATAATTGATAATGTTAATTCTCAAGTGATGGGTTTTCAAGAATTATCTGTGATAGTTAATTCAATTTTTTGCTTGTCTCATGGTAAATAGCTTACTTTATCGAGTTTTATTGAAGAGTTTAATTTTATATTTTCAAGGTCTACTTTTATTTCTTTTGTTCAAGTATAATATTCTGGTAAGATTTTATTTAATAATTCTCTTTCTTGTACTCTATACTGAGCTAATTTTGTTAATAAATTTGTATCAAGATTTTCCTCCTTTAAAACTGGCCAAATACTTAAATCATACATTCTATATGGAATATAATCAATGTTTTTTTTAGTTTGCAAGTTTTGTTCAACCTTTAACATTTCAACTCTAAGAGCTTTTAATTTTTCTAAAGATTCTTTTGCAAAAGCAATATCTTTTATGATATAAACTCCAACATTAAAATTTGGTAAATATTCTTTTTTGATATCAACTTCAATTTCTTTATTAAAGCTATCAATATTTATTACTTTGTAGTTTAATACTTCATCTAATTTCTCAATTGTAACTAAAGCTTTTACTCAAGTTACTGGTGAAGAAATAACTATTTTTGAAGTTTCTCCTACTTTGTAGCTATCTTTATCAGCTAATACTTCTATATTATTTTGAGCTTCAATTGGTCTTAAAATATCTCAACCTGAAACATAAATAGTTTTTGTGGTTTTATATTTTCAATTTGATATTTCAAATCTATATTCTCAATATTTATCAAAAGTAAAACTATCACTTAAAATTCATAACGCATTTGTAGAAATATTTTTTTCTAATACTAAAGTCTCTTTTGTATCAAAGTTAAGAGTATTTTCATCATAAGTGTAATCCACTTTATAAACTTTATAGTTAAAACTTTGATTTGCTAGTTTATTTCCTTCTATATCAACTGAAACAAATCAAATATTAGCTTTATCTTTAAAAGCATAATAATATTTATCAAATTTTATTCCAAGGAAAGTTTTGCTTCTTATAGCTTTAAAAGTAGTATTATTTGAAATAGATTTTTTAGTATTTGAATCAATTAAAGTTATAGAAACTGTATAAATTTTATCTTTTGTAGAATCTTCTAGTGGTATATCTAAAGTAGTTTTTCAATTATTATCTAAAACAAATTTTCAAGTTTTTTCTGTAGTATTATCTAAATAATACACTCATTCAAGTTTTGAACTCACAGGTTTAATTCACCGCCAATAATTTTGTTCTTTTCAAAAAGTATATCAAGTTGTTTTCCCTCAATCAAAGTAAAACTCACTTGAAGTTAAATTATAACTTCATTCTCAGTTTGAAAGTGGAAGTCATGTATAATATTCTCAAACAACATCTATTTTTGCTGTTTCACCAAATATATAACTATCTTTTTTAGATTTTGATTCAACTTTAAAATCTGGTTTTTCATATTCTTCAACAGCAAAACTGAGAGTATTTCCTCAAACTTCAATTATATAATTTCAAAGTTTTGCATCTGATTTTAAGTCAAAACTTAAATCAAATGCTCAAAGTGAATTTAGAGAAACTGATTTATTTAATATTTCTTTATATTGGCTATCTCTTACATAAACTTGGACAGGTGAAGTATTTATAGTGTATCATTTTGCAGATAAAATCCTTGAAATTCCTGAAATTTGCACTTTTTCTCAAGCCTTATAAACTGGTTTATCAGTTGTTATATAATTATAAATATTTTGGTTTGCATAATAATAATTATAAGCATTATCTAAAATTATTTGTTGGCCATTTTTTAATGTAATTAAAAGTGTATTGAAATTTGATTCTACAAATTCATACATTCAATCAGATTTAGCAATAAATGAAATATTTTTGTCTAAAGTTACTTTTTCTCATTCATAATTTCCAAAAATTGAGTATTTTGCCTCTTTTTTATAAGATTCAATTTTTTCTATTTCATTTGTTAAATTAGTTCAAGAAGAAAAATTATAAAGCCATAAGATATTATTTTTTGCTGATTTGATAGTTGCAGAAATATCAGAAATTACAAAACTTGATTTTTGAATATAATAGTCATCTTTAGTTTCATACTCAGTTTTATCAGCACTAAGCTTTGAAACTTCTAAAATAATATATTTTTTTGTGATATCTTTACCATAAACTTTTTCTAAATCAATTACAGAAATATTTGGTTTAAATCATAAATTATTTAATTTAATAGTTTTTGTTATACAATCTCAATTTTTTAAATAATTTGGACTTAATATATCTAAATCTCCCACACAGACTTTTGCAGAAACTTGTGATAAATTTACTGATTTTAATCAAACTGAAACTGGTTTTACATCATTTGGAACCAAAATTAGTTGTCTTCCATCAATTATTGAAATACTTTTATCTTCATTTAATGCTTTTGGTGTAGTAAAACTATAGTTATAATCTTTATCTAAAGGATAATTATCTCCGTCAATAAAAGTAGATTTGATAGTAAGTTTATAATCAGAACTAGGATTAAGTCTTGTATTTAGAATATATCTATTTTTTCAAGCTGAGTAAGCACAATCATTATCTCTCGTCCAAGCATCTACCTTATACATATAATCAATTTTTCAGTATTTATCAAATATAAATGCAGAAAAATTATTATTATATCAAATATCATTTTTAGTTTCTAAACAAGCTTTTTTATAATTAATTTGTTTATATGAAATAATAGAATTATTTTCTTTTGTTTTGAAATTTAAGACTTTATCTGAAGTTGATGAAATCTTTGATAATAATATTTTAAAAGTTAAACTACTATTTACATCACCTAAAAAAGTTATTAAAACTTGTTTTTTATCTTCTAATAATTCCACTTTTCAATTATCATAATTTGAAGTTTTTACATAACGTAATTCAAAAGGAAGATTTGAAGAAAATAAATTTTTATCTAATCTCACTTCTTTGTAAAAAGTAAGTAAAATTGAAGGATTTGAAGTTGTAATTATATCTTTATTTTGAGACTGTTTCAAATTTGAAATATCGTATTTTTCTTCTGCACTTTCATTTAAAAACACTACTGGATTATAACTAACCAAAAAATCATTGGTAGTAAAGTTCTTTGAAATAGTATTTTTTAATCCAACATTTCATCTTAAAGAAGTAAGTTTATCAAAAATAGAATATGTATAGTTTTTTTGATATCCCCAATCTCAAGACTTTGGATAAACTGATATTATATTTTTATTTTCTTCCAAATCAGATTCTCATTTATAATAAGAAAAAATTAGATTATCATTTGAAATAGAAGATAATTTAAAATTTTTTTTAAAATTATCTAAACTTAGTCAATCATTAAAAACAAAATTTAATTTTTCATCTGCTCAAAGTGTGGTTATATCTGAAACTAATGCAAAATCAGGTGTTGTTATTTCAAATGATTTTGAGTTAATAGTTTTATCTCAAGCAACTGTAGTTATTCAAGAAGGAATATTTACCAAATATTTTCCTCCGGTTGGAAATCATTTTTCTGGTCTAAATTGAAAAGTAGAAGTTGTTATCCAAACACATTTACCAGGAATTTGAGGTATAATTTCAATAGGACATTTAGTTTGATTATCAAGATTTGTTAAAACAACCATAGGTTTTGAAAAACGAACAGTAATACTTTGATTTAAATCAGTTATAGCTCAAGAAGGAGTTACAAAATCAATTAAAGGCTCTCCATCAATTTTAAATTTTTTTACATAAGTTTTTTCAAGTTTCTCTCAAGATGAAGTTGATGCACTATCTAAAACATTTACAAGTAAATCTGTATCCTCTTTGACCAAATCATCAATTACTAGTTCTAGATTTTTATCATCTATCCAATTTGCAGTATAAGCAATTTCAGGATAAATTTTTAAATTTGATAATACTGAAGACCTATTCATTTCTTTTGCAAAAGCTAAAAGTACTTTTGGTTTCTCATAGAACATGATTTCTTCTTTTACTTTTGAGACTTTAGAAATAGTTTTTGCTCATATATTAAACACAAAACTTCTTTTTCAAGCACTATCATAATCAAAGAATTTTTCAGAGTATCAAAGCTCAACGGCTTTTTTCATATATCAAACTCTCCAATCTGAAGTTGGAGAAACGCTTATTCATTTTGCTTTAAAAATCATTTTGAGACTTTCAGCTTTTGAAACAGAATCATTTGGTCTAAAATTTTTATTTGCTGCAATATATCCAAGTTTTAATGCAGTTTCAGCATATTTACATCACCAATCATTTGGTTTTAAATCACTAAATTTTCACTCGCAAGTATCATCTGGTTTAATTCATGCTAGATTTAACATAACTTTTAACATTTCTCTTCTTGAGATAAAAGAATTTAAATTATATGCTTTAGGATTAGATGAATTATTTACTATAATTCATGCGTCAGCTAAAATCTGAGCGTTTTTAATGCTTTCTGTATCCAAATCAGCTTTTAGATTTGGAAGTACAATGAAAGAAAGTATAATAAATGACAAAATTGTTATAATTATTTTATGTTTTTTATTCATAATAAAATTCATTAAGAAATATTGTGTATTATAAGATTTATTTTTACTAAATCAAATATAAAAACGAAAAAAATAAAAAAAGTGACAAAAAAAATCAACTTTTTTCAAAGCTGACTTTTTTAAATGTAAATTTATTAAGCAGAAGGTAAAACTAAAGTAACCAACCAACCTACTATTGGGTATGACAACCGTATAACTACAAGTCAAATAAGAGCTTGAATCAAAATAGTTTTTCATTTTTTTGCTTTTTCTTCTTCTCATCCAGCTGTTAAAATATTAAATCATCCGTATAAAGAATATATTACAGCTAAAATAGTTAAAAATGTAGCTAGAGTAGAAATCAAATTTTGAGCAGCAAGGTCAGCTGTGTTGTTAGTTCATTTTACTCAAGTAGAAACTTTATCATTTCAAAAGTTCATAGCATTTACTAAACTGCTTTGGGTAACAAGTATTAATCATACAGTAGAATATAAAGAATTTTTTATTAAATTATTCATAAATAAAAATTATTAAATAAATATAAACGAGCGCATTATAATAAAAGTATGTTAAAAAGCAAATTTTTTGCATTATTTTAATTCTTGACTTATTTATTTTTATTTTTATATTTGTCATGTTTAATAGTAATGCTAAAAAATGAATTTAGATAGTTTTTTAAAAAAACTAAAAAAACATTGAATAGAAAATGAAATTCCAAATATTTCAGAAACAAATGCTAAATTTTTAAGAGATTTAATAAAAATCTCCAAAACAAAAAATATGCTTGAAATATGAACTGCAAATTGATATAGTGCTATAAATTTTGCTTTAGAATTAAAAGAAAATTGAGGTAAATTAACAACTATTGAATTCTCTAAATTATCTTATAATACAGCATTAGAAAATTTTAAACTTGCTTGAGTTTTAGAAATAATAAATGCAATAAATTGAAATGCATTAGATATAATTCCAAAATTAAAAGAAAAATATGATTTTGTATTTATTGATGGAATTAAAAAAAGAACCAAAGATTTTTTGGAATTAGTTTGGGATAAAGTAGAAAAAGACTGAATTATAATTATTGATGATGTTATCAAATTCAGAGAAAAAATGATTTGATTTTGGGAGTATTTAGAAGATAACAAAATTACATACAATATTATTCCAATAGATATAGAAGATGGAATCGTTATGATAGTGAAGTAAAAATAAGTAATAATAGTTTTTAAGTTTTTAAAATTTATATATGAAAAAAATAGATTGGAATTTTATTAAATCATTATTTACATTAATAATCATATCAATACTATTAATAGTATGAATAATGATAGAATTGGAAGTAAAATTGGAAGATTTAAAAGATTTAAACTCTTTATTTTCAGCTATTTTAAAATTATTATTGATTTTTTCACCTTTTTTTATATTACTATTTGCATTATTATTCATGCATTTTAAAGATAAATATAGTGAAATAAATATTATAAAAATAACAAATAATTCTTTATGATTAGATAATTTTCTTCATAAAACTTGATTTTCTAAAATTAATTATCCTATTATTTTTTTAGCAAAAGATAATAATGATTATTATTTAAGTTGGTTGTATTATAATAATTACCAAGATTATAAAAAAGATATTTTACTTTCAGAAGAAGATGGTATAAAATATTGTATTGATAGTAAATTTCATAAATATAAAATTTCTTTTTTAAAATTAAATGAGCTTATATATTGTGAAAATGATATTGAAATTTGAGAGAAAGAAATACCTATATTATCTTGAGAATTTGAAACTACAAATTATGAAGAATTAGAAAAAATTTTAATAAATGATTTAAAATTAAGTGATTGAGAAATAAAAAAAATAAAAGAACAAAAATTTCCAAAAACAATACAAACAATTATAAAATTTTTAGAAAATTATTATTAAATTATCTAAAGATTTTATAAAAAATGTATAAGTTTATAAAAAATTTAAAAACTTTATAAATTAAACTATATTTAATTTTTTTATTGAAATGTGAATAAAATCATCTAAAATTAAAAAACCTGATAGAGTTATTGAAGCGAGCTTAAAAGATATAGATATAAATGAAAATTCTCTTAGACCAAAAACTCTAAGAGATTATGTTGGGCAAGAACAAATCAAAAAACACTTATGAGTTTCTATATCTTCAGCAAAACTTAGATGAGCTTGTTTAGAACATCTACTTTTTTATTGACCGCCTTGACTTGGTAAAACTACACTTTCAAACATCATAGCCAATGAAATGTGAAGTAATTTAAAAATCACATCAGGTCCTGCTATAGAAAAACAAGCAGACCTTGTAAGTATTTTATCAAATATTGAAAGTTGAGAAATACTATTTATTGATGAAATTCATCGTTTAAAACCTCAAATAGAGGAAATACTATATACTGCAATGGAAGATTTTGTAATTGATATAGTAGTTGGAAAATGAATATGAGCACAAAGTGTGAGAATGCCTGTAAATAATTTTACTCTTATTTGAGCAACTACAAAACTATCAGCTTTATCAAGTCCTCTAAGAGATAGATTTTGAAATGTATTAAAACTTGACTTTTATTGCCAAAATGATTTATCAAAAATTTTAATTAGAAATGCTTCTATACTTGAACTAAAACTAGAAAAAAATTTAATCGAAGCTATATCAAAAAGAAGTAGAGGAACTCCTCGTATTTCAAACAGACTTTTAAAAATTATTAGAGATTATAAAATTACTGGGAAAAATATTAATGAAGAAAAAACTTGGCAAGAAATTTTTCTAGATTTATGAATTGATGAGCTTTGATTGGATTATCTAGATAAAAAATATTTAGAAACTATTTGGAAAAAATTTTCTTGATGACCTGTTGGACTTGGAACGCTTGCCTCTAGTATTTGAGAAGAAGAAGCAACACTGGAAGATGTAGTTGAGCCTTATTTATTACAAATTTGATTTATAGAAAAATCATCTCGTGGTAGAAAAATAACGCAAAATGCTATTTTACATTTGGCAAAAAAATAAAATCATTTTTTTAAAATAAACCTATGTCCTTTTGGCAATCACACCCTTGGAAACAATTACTTTTAACATCAAATCAAGCTCAAAATGTTTTTGAAATTGATTGAATCTTAGTTGAAAAAAGAAATATTGGTTTATGACAATATGGGCTTTTTGTTTTGTGAATTGAAAATACAAAAAAAATTAATGAAGAAAAATTAATTAAACTTTGCATAAAAGAAAATTGTATTTTTATTCAATTAGAAACTTTTAAAATTGATGAAAAAATAAATTTAGAATTAAAAATTTTTACGTCTTGATACTATAAAAAATTTATCACTCCATATACTACTCTTATCGACCTATCAAAAACTGAAGAAGAAATTTTATCTGAAATGAAACCTAAATGAAGATATAACATAAATTTAGCAATTAAAAAATGAGTAGAAGTTTTTGAAATACAAAAAACTCAAAAAAATATAAAAATATTTTATGATTTGATGATTGAAACAACTTCAAGAGACAAATTCTCAGGAAATACTTTAGAATATTATAAAAACTTTTTAGAAATTATACCTGGAAGTTCTTTAATTTTTACTAAATTTAAAGATAAAATTTTATCAGCTTGAATATTTATTTTTGATAAAAAAATTTCAATTTATTATTATTGAGCTTCAACTTCTGATAAAAAATATAGAAATTTAATGGCTCCATATTTAATGCAATGGTTTGCTATAAAAAAAGCCAAAAACTTTTGAAGTAAATTTTATGATTTTTTATGAGTAGCACCACCATGAAAAATTAATTCACCTCTTATTTGAGTAACTGACTTTAAACTAAAATTTAGTGCTGATGTAAGAAAAGTAAGTGAAAGTTATATTTGGGTAAATAAAAAATGTTTGTATTTTATATTTAAAATATTAAAAAAAATAAAGTCTTGATTTTAGACTTTATTTTTTGATTGTAATAATTCTCAAAATAACTTATTATCAAATTTTCCATCTATAAAAGCACTTCAATTTTCTAAATTTCAAATTCTAGTCATCATTTGTAAATCTGTAATTTCTTGAGGTAATAAATAATCAATATTTTGTTCAATTTCTATAAATCAAATACTTTGAAATACTGGTATCAAAATATTAAAAAGTTCATAATTATTTAAAAAATCTCAAGATTTTTCATCAATACTTAAGGAATAACAGATTAAATCATAAAATTTTAAACTAGATTTTATTTTTAATGATTTTAAAAAGTTTATATAAAATGGAGAGGATTTTTTAGATTTTCACTAGAAAATCTCCATAAATTATGTTTTTTAGTATTTTTACTACTTTTTTATTATCTTAGTTTAGATATACTTTTTGTCTATAGCAGGATTTTAACCTGATAATAATAATCTTTTTTTCTTGCTATATATAAATTAGCAAGTGTCAGTTTCATTTTTTTACATTTAAAGCATTTTTTTGTAATCATTTATATCTAAATTTAGTAAATCAAAATTGGCATTTTATGTTAAAATCTTTCTTTTTATTCCGTGTTTCATTAATAAATTAAATAATAAAAAGTTTTAATAAAGTATAACTTATTTTATCCCTGTTCTTTTTTTATGCAAATAAAATTTGAGTAATACTACTTACCTATGCTAGGTATGAATAATTCATCAAGCATTAAATTATTTGACACCTATATATGTTTATACACAATGCTTAATAAGCCAATACTAATCCCTCTTACTTAAATCCAAAATTGCACAATATGGTTATGAACTAGTGTATTAAACTTCTTACTCTTTTATAAATTTATAAATATATTTTGTAAGCTTAGTGTTTTTTAAAGTTCTCTTTTTTAAATTTTTCAGTTTTTGTTTAGATTTTTTTAGAAATTTTTTGAAAAACATTTCAGTTTGCAAGTGTTTATTTTTTTATTGTAATCAAACTATTTTTATAATTCAATCATATTTTTTTGCAATTATTTCATTTGCAATTTTGTTTCAAATTTCTAGCTTTTTTTCTATCAAAGAAAAATCTTTCTCAAATTCTCTATATTTTTGTCTTGGTTTTTTAAAATATTCTAAAATCAAATCCAAAAGTTCAAGTTTTGCATGTCAATATCAATAATTTCCTGCTAAATATTTTGCTCTAATTTCTTTAAGTTTATCTTTCGAAGCAAAAAGTTTTATAATTGCAAACACATTGCATTTATCAGGATTTTTTGGAGCTTCAAGTGGTAAATCATCTGTAACTATTGACATAATTTTTTTCTTCAAAATATTTTCTGGTGCAAAAATTGGGATAAAATTATCATAACTTTTACTCATTTTTCTTCCATCAGTTCCAGGAATAATTCATAAATCTTCACTTATTAAATCATTTGGTAATTTAAAAAAATCTGTTTTATAAGTTTTATTAAAATTTTCTGCTATATCACGAGCAAATTCTATATGTTGTTTTTGATCTTTTCAAACAGGTACTAAATCAGCATCAAAGTTTATAATATCAGCACTCATTAAAATAGGATAATTAAAGACTGCCATATTTATATCAGACTTTTTTGCTTGACTATCTTTAAAACTATGAGCTCTCAACATCAAACTATATGGAGTTACACTTGTCAAAATCCACATAATATCAGTGTGGTATAAAAGTTTTGATTGTTCAAAAATAATTATTTCGTTATCTTCTGGAATCAAAGAAAAATATTCTTTTAAAACATTTTTTTTATTTTGGATTAAAGTTTGTTTATCATGAACTGAAGTCAAAGAATGTAAATCTGCTAACATCAAAAAAGTTTTATTTCAAGCTGAAATATCAATTATTGGTTTTACAGCTCAAAAATAATTTCAAATATGCATTCAATTAGCAGTTGGTTTTACTCAAGTCAATATGGTTTTCATAAAATGAAAAACTATGAAATATTTTTGTTATCTTATAGTTTTTTTTATAAATTGCAAAAAAATCAAATTAAACCCCTATCAAATGATGGTTTAAATCAATTTTTTTATTGTAAATCACTTTTATTTTTCTTTCTAACTCATTATTAGTTTTTTTGAAATATATTTCTATAGTTGGTTTGAAATAATTTTTTAAAATTTCTGGCCATTCTATTATACAAATATTTTCAGGATTTTTTAAGATTTCTTCTCAACCTATAACAAAAAATTCATCATAATTTGAAAGTCTATATAAATCAAAATGATAAATATTTTTTTCATATTTGTTATAATAAGTATAAGTTGGACTTGTAACTTCTTTTTTTACTTTTAAAATATCATTTATAATGTGTTTTGAAAAAGTTGTTTTCCCAGATGCTAAATCTCAATACAAAAATATTATATCTCAAGAATTTATAGATAAATTTATGGTTTTTATATCATGTAGAAAATATTTTTTAAACATAAAATCAAAAATATAAAGTAAAAAATTATTAAAAATTTGATTTTCAACTAAAATTTGTATATAATGGTATTGTTAATTTATTTAATAACAAATTCATTTTATGGAAACTTTAGTAGAAGTAAATAAAAAAGAAGAAAATTGAATTTTAATATTTGAATTTTCTGGAGAACTTGATGAAACAAATGCTGATAAAACATTCACAAGTTTATATAGTGAAATAGGAGATTTTTCAGGAAAAAAAATCATTTTTAATTTAGCTAATTTAAAATATTTAAATTCAAAATCTATTTGATATATAGCTGATATTTATTCAAATATTGAAGATAATAATGGACAAATGTATATAAGTAATTGCGATGAATGAGTAAAAGATGTACTAGAGTTAGTTTGAATAACTACAATTATTCCTACTGTTGATACAGTTCATCAAGCTATACAAGCTTTAAGTTAAAAAACTCTTGAAAATTTTCAAGAGTTTTTTATTTTCATTCAGTTTCATTTAATTTCTTTTTTCATTCTACATAAGCAAAATACCGCAAAGAAGTTTTAAAAATTTCAAAAACTCATCATAAATATCATAAAATAAATATTAAAGCTATAAAAATAATACTTAAAAGAAAAACTGTAACTATTAAAATAGTTTTTGTTGTGATAAAGGTTACAGCTGAAGCTATCAAAAAAGGAAAAAATAAAAACACTAAAAAATTTATAATTATTCTTATATTTACTAAAAACATAAAAAAATAAATTTTTGTAGTTGTTGCTAAATTTAAAATAGATATTTTTATAGATTCTGAAATTGATTCTAGTGCTTTTTTATTGTTTAAAACTATTTCAAATCTAGCATAAGCAAACAAAATATTTACAATTGTTGAGATAATAAGTAAAAATAAAAAAGTATAACTTATCTGCCAAATATATTGAATTCAAATAAATCTTAAACAAAATAAGTAAATATTTATCAAACTTATAAACTTAAATTGAGAAAAGATATTTCCATATTCAAAAAGTGGTAAAAATCTATAAAATCCATTTCATATACTATCTGAAATACTAACATATGTTTCTAAAGTCTCTTTTTTTGAAATATACCAAATCAAACTTCATTCAAAAATTGGCATACAAATCATATAAAACAGAAGCAAAATACTTCAAATTATAAGCATCTCTAAAAAATATCAAGAATGAAAAACTCATAATATTATACCAAGAGCTTTATCTTTTTGATTAAATAATTCAACATAAGTATAAATTACTTGATAAACAAGAATTATCATCAAAAAAACTATGGAAATCAATCAAGGAATAAAATAAAATTTTTTTATTTTTGTATCTTGCTGAATGATTTCCCATGCTTTTGAAATAATATCTTTTTTAATATTATCATTCATTATTAAAAACTTTTTTTATAAATTTAAAAAAATCAAATACTCATTTATTTTCAAAAACTATTTCTTTTTCACTAGTTACATAAGATTTATTTATAGCATCATTTATAGCTAAATCTCAATAAATATTTTGTTTTAGATTAAATCAATTTATATTTTTATCTACTAAAACTATATTTTCTTTTGAGTAAATAGTTTTAAATATTTGTTTATTGTTTAAAATTTCAATTATCTTCTTTTGTAATTCAATTCTTTTTTCTTTACTTAAAATATTTGAATTAAGTTCTTCTAATAATATATCTAAATTTAAATTTTTTATATTTGAAAAATTAAATCATTCTTTTGCTTGACTTGAATGAAAATAAGAATAAATATTAAAATCAAAATATCCTAAATCTATTCAAACTAAAATCATATCATAATCTTTTTCTTGTGATAAAACTTTTTTGTTTAAATCATTTATAGAAATAGGTAGAGTTTCAACTAAAATACCATAACTTTCAAGCGAATTTTTTATCAAATTTGCAACTTTTGATAATTCAATTTTATTGTCAATATAATAAAGTCTTAAAACAAATCTATTTAGGTTTAAATCATAATAATATCTAGTATCTAGAGAATAGATTTGTTTGATTTTTTCTTCACTTATTTCATCTATAGTTGAAGATAGAGTATTTCAAATTTTAAAATAATTTTTTTCTAAATTTGAAAGTTTTTCTTTATCACTACTATAAATTATACTAAATTCTTCAACTAATTCTTTTTTTCATCAAATTACAAATTCTATTTTATAATTATTTTCTCCAGGGGTTAAGTTATTATAATCAGGTCTTAATCTATAATAAAATTTATTATCTCAAATTTTATAATTAATTAATTTATAATCATTTATATAAATTTCCTCTGGTTTTTTATCTTTTATATTTCACTCAAGTAATATATTATCACTATTTAAAAAACTGTATTTTTTTGTAATAGGAGAAGAAATATAAACTAAATCAGAATTTATTTTTGTTGGGTTTTTTTCTGATTTTTCTTTATTTACTAAAGTAGAAATCAAATAATCTTTTTTATAAAATCAATTTTCTTTTATTATATTTTCTAAATTTGAATCTTTTATTTCATTATTTTGATTTACTCATTCAAGTAAAAAAGCATTTGTAACTTCTTTATAAGAGCTTCATAAATTTTTTATAATATTTGAATTATCTACTTTTGAAAGTATAAAATTTCTCAAACTTGTATTTTTTATTCTTTCTTCATTTATAAATAAAGAAACATATTGATTTAAAAAATAAGAATTTTTATTTAATCTAGGAATAGTATCTCAAATAATTTTAGTTTTATCAAAAAATATATTTACACTATCTTTTAATTTCAAAAAATGAGCTTCATCTTTAAATATTTTAAAAATATATTTACTTATAAGTATATTTGAATCATTGTAATTTTCATTTTTTACTAAAATCAATTTTTGGATTCATAAACTATCATCATAACTTATAGTATCAATTTTATAAGGACCAGAAAAAACTCCATCAATAGGGTTGAATTTTCAATATAATTCTTTATTTCAAATATTATCAAGTACATTTTTTGAAACAATAGGTTGAAAAAATATATTTAAAAAATTTATATCTTTTATTTTATTTGAAAAAGTTATTATTCAATTCCTTTGTTTTATAGTAGTTTCTTTCAAAAAATTTCATAAAGAATTATTTATATCTGAATTTTTTATGATATTATAAGTTGCAACTACATCTTCTCAAGTTATATTTTCTCAATTAGACCATTTAAGATTTTCTTTTAAATAACATTCTATATACGCCAAATTTTTTATATTGCAATCAGCTAAATCTCAAACGATTTCATTTTTTTCAAAATCATATTTTAATAAACTTCTATAAAGTAAATAATTTATATTTTTATTATAATCATTACTGGTTATTAGTGGATTTAAGTGAGGAAATTCTCAAATAATTCATTCTGAAACACTTCATCATTCTACTGGAAATTCTTTTGCGTCATGATATAAATACACATAAATAATATGTCATCCTATTAAAAATGAAAAAAACATACTTACTAAAGCTAAGTATTTTTTTAGTCTATTTATGTTTTGAGAGTTCATATTTTAAAATTTTATTTTATGAAGAAAAATAACAAAGAATTTATAGTAAATAAAATTCAAAGAACAATAGTTGTATTGTGTAAAACTTTTTCTCATCACCTTTTTGTAATACTTCACATTCCACCTCACATACTAGATAAATTTAAAGATACATCTTTATTTTGAACTAGTATTACTAGTATAAGCAATACAGAAATAATAATTTGTGTTATTATTAAAATAATTTCCATTTTTTATTTTTTAAAAAATAATATTGAATATAAAATATTCAAAATTGTAAAAATTGCAACTGCAATTATAAAATTTACTCATCCGTTTATTTCAAAAGTCATTCCAGGAAGGGCTAAAACAGAGTTTATAGTTTTTGATAAAAGCCATAATAAAAAAGCATTTATAAGCAAACTAATTATCGGATAAATGAAAAATAAAGGAATTCCAAGGAGTTTCAAAACTGGTTTTACAAATGTATTTAAAAGCCCTAAAATAACTCAACCAAGTAAATAAGTTTTCCAAGCATCAATTCAAGCTGGTAGTACAACTACAGCATTAGGATAGGTCTCAGTATTTAATAAAAAAGCTATTATAAAAAGTATAGAAGCATTTAATAATATTGAAAAAAATATTTTCATAAATAAATATTAAAAAAATAAATTTTATAATTTATAATTAATTTTCTCTCAAATTCAAATATTTCCACCCAAAACTTGAGAAATTTTTATATAATCAAGTTCATCTATTTCTGGAGCATGAAGTTCTGGCCTAACTCAAAGTTTGTTTTTTGAGATTTCATGAATATATCAAGTCTGAGTATTTTCTTTTCTTTTTTCATACTTTTTATCATAAATTTCTTCTAAAATTTCTTTTAGTTCATATACTCTTTCTTCGATAATTTTATCTGAAAGTTTATTTTCAAGTTTAGAAGAAGTTGCAAGTGGTTCATCATGATAGCCAAAAAGAGAAACGCTATCAAACTCATATTTTTTTACAAATTCTTTAAGTTTCTCAAAATCCTCCTGAGTTTCTCCAGGAAATCAAACTATAAAATTTGTATGAAAAAAAACTTTTTTAAAATTTGCTTTTATGAAATCTAAAACTTTATAAATATGATTTTCATCATAAAATCTTCCCATAAGTTTCAATATCTTTGGTGAAATATGTTGAAATGGTAAATCAAAATATGGAATCATTTTTTTGAGTTTTGTAAGTCTTGTTAGATGAGAAAAAGTTAAAATATCTGGATATAAATAATAGATTCTATATTTGAAATCTCAATGTAATTTATCAATTTTTTCAAGTAAATCTATAAGTTTCGATTTTCAGTATATATCAGTCCCATATCTTGTAAGGTCTTGAGCTATAATTTGAATTTCTTTTATTCAGGAATTTATCATAATATTAACTTCTTTTAAAATATCTTCTATTGTTCTTGATTTCTGCCTTCATCTAATATTTGGAATTATACAAAAAGTACAATTATTATCACATCATTCTGAAATTTTTAGATATTCATAACCAAAATTAACATTTAGATAAGCTCTTACATCATCAGATTGCCAAATAAAAGCTTGTGGAAGCTTTTGGAACTTCAGAATTTTTTTGTCAGAAAAATTTATTTCTTGCTCAATTACATTTTCATAAACTCACTGAGAAAAAATCTTTCCTCCTCAAACTTTCTTGTTTTGAGAACTTCTATTTTTTTCTAAAAAATTTTGTTTTATTTCTGTAAGTTTATTTTTTAGTGAATGTGATTTAAAAATTAGATTTAAATTTTTACTTTCATTATGTGGAATAACAGCATATATATTTTTTAAACTTGATAAAAATTCGTTATTTTTTACTTCGATATAACATCACATAACAATAATTTTTTTCCCTTTTTTATCATATTCTTTTATAAGATTTTCAGCTTCATATCTAGAACTGGATAAAAATCAACAAGTATTTATTATTAAATATTCAACTTCCTTTTTGTCAGGATTAGTAAAAAATTTTATATCAATTTCATTTGATAAATTAAAAATATTTCAGATTATAAATTCTAAATCTACAAGATTCTTAGAACATCCAAGGTTTATAGTGGAAAAGTAAAATGTTTTCATGATTTTTTAGTAAATCGTAGTTCATATATTTTCTCATAATATAGCTTTTAACACACTTCATCTTTGAAATAAATTAATAACTTTTAAAACTAATTTTTCTTCTCTTGCTAAAGCTATAGCTGTAGAGTCCATAACTTTTAAATTTTTAGATAATACTTCATCATAAGTTATTTTATCAAATTTAATTGCATCTTTATGTTTTTTTGGGTCTTTATTATAAACTCCATCAACTCAAGTTAGTTTTATTATCATATCTGCCTCTATTTCCAAAGCTCTTAAAACTCATCCAGTATCAGTAGTAAAATATGGATTCCACATTCATCCTGCAAAAATTAAAATATTTTTTTTGTTTAAATATTTTAAAGCTTTCTTTTTATCAAATCTTTCTCAAACACAATCAATTCAAGTTGAAGTAAGAAGTTTTGCACTTAATCAATTTTTTTCTAAATATTCACTTAAAGCAAGTCAATTTATAATTGTAGAAAGCATTCACATATAATCTCTAGTAACCCTATCAATTCATAAATTTTCTCCATCTTTTCCTCTAAAAATATTTCATCATCAAATAAATATTGCAATTTCTATATTTTTCTTTTTAATTTCTTTTAAACTTTCAACAATTTGATTTAAAATTTTTATTTCAAAAAGTCAGTTTCAGTTTCAAGATAATGCTTCTCAGGATAATTTTAGTAAAATTCTCATATTTTATTTTAATAAATCTTTAAATAATTTATCAGTTTTTGAAACTATATCAAAATTTTTTTGTTTTAATTCTTCATTTTTTGTTTGTAAATCAGTTTGTGTAATTCATTCTCAATTTTCAAGCAACACAATTCAATAAAAACCATATTTTCTATCAACATAATGTCTTTCGTATTTATATTTATCTCAAGTTAAAGTTAAAACATTAACTAAAAAGCTATCTTCATAAATTGGCCTACAAGTATTCCAATAATACCAAGTATAATTTGTTTTTAAATATTCCAAAAAATTTTCACAAGTCGTTTGTAAAATATCAGAATTTTTTGAAACTTCAAAATTTGGAATGTTTGTATAAGTAAATGAACTTTCTCAAGTCATAATTGGTTTTCAGTAATTATTTTCATCGATAGGTAAGTATAAAAATACATTATCATATTCTGAACCAATAGTTTTTGGAATATAGTTTTCACTTTGAGAATTTTCTTGGGTTTGATTTCAAGTTTGAGTATTTTTTCAAGCTATAAAAACTTCAAGTTCTATTTTTGAAACAAGATTTTCTCAAACATATCAGTCAATAGTGTATTTATTTAATCAAATATCTAAGACTTGATATTTTTTATAAGCTCTGTATAAGAATGTTTTATATCATTTTTTGAAAGTTTGTAAAGTATAAATATCTCTTGGAAAAGAAGAATCTCTATTTTCAAAAGAAACAATTATTTTATCAATATCTGGATTATTTACAGTTCATTTTATATCTAAAGTATCTGTTATATTTTCTATATTTAAAATATTCTCAATATCTATAAATTTATCAGTTGTTAAATAATTTATGTTATAATACGATTTTATTTTTTCCAAAGTTTTTCAAGTAGAAATTTCATTTTCTTCTTTTATTCCATTTTGAATTATTTCATTTGAATTTAATTTTTCAGTATTTCAAAAAAGTTCTTGTTTAGCTTTTTTTACTTCATCACTTTCTCAAAAGCAGGAAAAAAGAAAAAAAGGAAGAAGCATTATTGTTAATTTTTTCATAAAATAATACTTAAAAAGTACTTAGTTTGATTATAAAGTTTTTCAGATTTTTGCAAGAAAAAAACATTTTTAAAAAGTTTGTTTTTTTTAATATTTTCATATAATGCTTTCGTTTAAAATTTAAATTTATAAAAATGATTGATAATATTATTAAAGCTATATTTGGTGATCCAGATAAAAAGAAATTAAAAAAATATGAAAAAATAGTTGAAAAAATAAAACAAAAACAAAAAGAATTTGAAAATTTTTCTCTAGACGAGGTAAAATCAAAAACTTTAGAATTTAAAAAAATGTTTGAGTGATTAGATTTTAGAAAAACTCAAGATAGTATAAAAATAAAAGAAATTTTAAATCAAATACTTCCAGATGCTTTTGCAAACCTTATGCAAGCTACAAAACTCATTTATGGTAAAGAGTTTGATTTACCTTCTTGAAAAAAAATGCTTTGGAATATGATTCCTTATGATGTTCAACTTATAGGTTGAATGGCTATTCATGATGGACAAATAGCTGAAATGAAAACTGGTGAATGAAAAACTCTAGTTGCTACACTTCCAGCTTATCTAAATGCTTTAACTTGAAATCCAGTTCATATAGTAACAGTAAATGATTATTTAGCTAAAAGAGATGCTGAAGAAATGTGAGTTTTATATAATGCTTTGTGATTAAGTGTTTGAGTAATAATTCATAATCAAAATAATCAAGAAAAATATAAAAATTATCATGCTGATATAGTCTATGCGACAAATAATGAAATGTGATTTGATTATTTGAGAGATAATATGGTTATAAAAAAAGAAGATAAAGTTATGAGTAAGCTTTTTTTTGCAATTATAGATGAAGTTGATTCCATTTTAATAGATGAAGCAAGAACTCCTTTAATCATTTCTATGCCAGATAATGAACCAACTAGTAAATATATACAATTTGCTTTGATAGCTCGTGAGCTTATTTCTGGACAAGATTATAAAATAGATGAAAAACAAAAAACAGCTACTTTAACTGAAAACTGAATAGCAAAAATAGAAAAAATACTAAATGTTGAAAACATATATGTTTCTGAAAGATATAATGACATTCATCATATAGAAAATGCTTTAAAAGCGCAAGCTGTTTATAAAAAAGATAAAGATTATTTAGTTTCTAAAGAATGAGAAGTACTTATTATTGATGAACATACATGAAGAGTTTTAGCTGGTAGAAGATATAGTGAGTGACTTCATCAAGCTATTGAGGCTATGCAGTGAGTTGAAATAAAAAGGGAATCAAAAACTCTAGCTTCAATAACATTTCAAAATTACTTTAGAATGTACTGGAAGTTAGCTTGAATGACTTGAACAGCTAAAACTGAAGAAGAAGAATTTTATAAAGTTTATGCGCTTGAAACCTTAGTTATTCCTACAAATAAACCAGTTATTAGAGAAGATAGGGCTGATTTACTTTTTAAAAATGAAAAAGGCAAATTTGATTATACAATTAAATTAATTAAAGAACTTCACCAAAAATGACAACCAATTCTAGTTTGAACTATTTCTGTAGAAAAATCAGAATATTTATCTGAAAGATTAAAAAAAGAAAAAATTCCCCATAATGTTTTAAATGCTAAACATCATGAAAGAGAGGCTGAAATAATAGCTTTAGCTGGACAAAAATGAGCTGTAACTATTGCTACAAATATGGCTTGAAGATGAACTGATATAAAACTTTGAGAAGGTGTAGTAGAGCTTGGATGACTTGTAATACTTTGAACTGAAAAACACGAAACAAGAAGAATTGATAATCAATTAAGATGAAGAGCTTGAAGACAATGAGATCCTTGAATGACTCAATTTTTGATTTCACCAAATGATGAAATTATGAGAATATTTGGTTGAGATAAACTTTTTTCTATATTTAATAGTCCAATGTTTTCTAATCTTCCAGATGATGAACCTTTAGCACAGAGTAAAATGCTTACTTCAAGAGTAATTTCTGTTCAAAAACAAGTTGAATGATATCATTTTGACTCAAGAAAACATGTTTTAGAATATGATGATGTTATAAATAAACACAGAGAAATAATTTACTCTAAAAGAAATAAAATTTTGGATAGTGAGAACATAGATGACGATATAAAGAAAATGATAAAAAATCAAATAGAAAGATTTGTTTGAGCTTTACAAATAAAAAATACTTCTAAAGAAGATATTATTTTAAAAGTAAATGAATTTTTGTGAGTAAGTTTTATAAATGATTTAAATAATATTGAAGATGAAAATATAGATGAAGAAAAAACTTTATTATCTGAATATATATCAAATATAGCTATAAAAGAATTAGATAAAATCAAATCAAACTTCAAATCAGAAGAAGATTTTTTTGAAATGGAAAGAAGAATAGTTTTGCAATCAATTGATGAACTTTGGATGAGACATATTGATGCTATGAGCAAACTTAGAGAAGCTGTTGCTTTTGAATGATATGCACAAAGAAATCCACTAATAGTTTATAAAGAAAAAGCTTTTTATAAATTTGAAGAACTTATCTGAGAAATAGAATATAAAACTACAAAAGCTATTTTCTCAGTAAAAACAAATATTGAAATAAAGCAAATTGAATTAAATGAAAAAAATTTTATAATTACAACTGATAAGGAAAGTTTAAATACTTCTAATAAATCTAACTGAAATCCTTTGTTTGTTCAGCCTGAAAAATCTCAAAATAATTTAATGGGAAAAACTAAAATAAGAGTTTAAAAAATATCTAACAAAGGTTAGATATTTTTTATTCAAAAAAACTGTCAATCAATTTTCTATAACTTATTCTTTGTTTTAATTCTTCATAATATTTTGTTCATGGAACATAAAGTTCTTTAAGTCTTTTTAACACTTCTTTTGATTCAAATCTTGAAAATATTTTTTCTATTTCTTTATTTAATTCATCTTCTAAAACTTCAATTCTCTCCAATTCTCATAATTTATGAAGTATTAGTTCTGCTTGTAATCTTTTAATTGCAATTGGTTTAACATTTTTTTCTATATATTCTTCTTCACTTAATCATAAAGAAGAAATATAATCATTTACTTTAGCTCAAGATGCAGTTATATTTTCTTTTATTTCTTGATAAACTTTAGAGATTTGATTTTTAAGTAAATTATTTCAGAAATCAATTTTTGTATATTTTAAAAGTTCATCAATTAATTTATTTTCATCTTCAAGTCTAGCATTTGTTTGTTTAGTTTCTAAAAGTTCTTCTTTTATCAGAGCTTTAAATCAAGTTAAATCTAGGTTTTTTCATCTTAAATTTTTTATAAATTCAGGTGTAAATTCTGGAACTATAGCGCTTTCAATTTTTAAAATTTCAACTTCAAATTTAGTTTTTTTTCATTTAAAATCTTCATTATGATAATCTTTTGGGAAAGTTATATCAAGTTCAACTTTCTCTCAAACTTTTTTTCAAACAAGTCAATCTTCAAATCCTGGAACTAGAATATTACTTCACAAAACTAAAGGATAATTTTCCATATTAGTATTTTCTAATTTATTTCATTTTGTATCAAATCATAAAGTGTTTATATAAATTTTATCTCACATTTTAGTCGTATAATCTTTTTTAGATTCTTCAAAACGAGTAAATTTTTTTTGAATTTCACTTAAAGTTTGTTCTACATCACTATCTTTAACAGATACTTTAGTTTTTGGTAATTTTATTTTTTTATATTTCACATCAATTTCTATTTCTGGAAATACTTCAACACGCATAACAACTATTAAAGGACTTTGTGATTTTATTTCATAAATTTCTCACTGAGAAATAGGTAAAATATTGTTTTTTCTTAAAGCATCAACATAAAGTTTATTTAAAGCTTCATCAATTGTTAAAGCCCAAATTTTTTCTTCACCATAATTTTTTACAATAATTTCATCCGGAATGTTACTTCCTTTTCTAAATCATTTTATTGAAGCATTTTTTTTTAAATTTTCTAAAACTTTTTTTCTATATTTTGCAATATTTTCTTTGTTTTCTTCAAGAGTTAATTCAACAATAGATTTTTCTAATTTTTTTATACTAGATTTCATAAATATACTGATTAAAATAAAATAAGTGGGAGGATTATACGTATTTTTTAAAAATTTACAAAAGAAAATGCTTCATACTTTTATTCCCATTGCGATATGACTTTTCGGAATTGTATGAAGCTTTTATTTTTTATGTAATACTTATCTTTGGAATATTTTTCTCAAGGATATTCTCCCTCCTTGCTTCAAACTTAAAGCTTTACAAAATGATTGTAATCAGTAAATTGAAGAATTTTTATTATACTTTTTAATTATTTTTATTTTTGTTTTACGAGTTTATTTTTCGGTATTTTTATACCATCAATAAGTATTACAAATATATTAAACCATATAATTTTAAATTTGTCAAATTTTTAAATAAAAATTACCCTTATGTTTATGAATTTTTGTAAAAAAGTTTTTTGTTTTTTTGTATGTTTTTAAATTAAATTTTACTTATTTGGATTTGTTGAGACAATTTGTTCTTCATAAAAACTTGCAATAACTTGTATTCCAACATGTTCATTTCCAGCAAAAAAAAGTCATTGTCAAACAGAAGAATTAAGTAATATATATTTTTCTTGGTCAGTTATTTTAAATACATTTTGTAAAGCATCTACAGAAGCTGGGGATTGTTTAAGTAAAAGTTGAATTGATGAGTTTGTGACTATTGGTTTTCCATAACTACTTCCTATAAAATCTTCAACATCTTGTGTGATAGTTGTTACTCAAAGATTATATTTCCTAGCTCTTTTTACCAAACCAAAAAGAAATTTTGCACTATCATCATGTTGCATAATATTCCAAGCTTCATCTATCACTAGAAGTCTTTTTTTGTTTGAACTTCTAACTCTATTCCAAATATAACTTAATATGATATACATAGCTGTAGGTCTCAAAATATCATCCAAATCCCTAACAGAAAATACTTGTAATCATTCACTTAAAGATATATTTGTAAGTTCAGAAAATACTCAAGAAAATATTCAAGTAGTATATTTTTCAAGTCTTTGAGTTAAATCTTTTGCTCCATCTATAGTTTCTAACACACTATAAAGATCTTTCATAGTTGGTATTTCTTTTCCATTTATATCATCATCTTCTAAAGTAATTCATTTTAAGTTATAAGTTGTAATTATAGCTTTTTCCATGATACTAGCTTCATTACTTGTTAATTTTCCAAGCATTAAATTCATAAGTCAAAGCAAATTTACGATAGCATCACGAAGTAAATCTCCAGGTCTTATATCTTTATCTTTTACTCAAAGTGGAAGATCAAAAGGGTTTATTCTTTCACGAGAGTTTAGTGAAACATCTAAATAAGTTCATCAAACTGTATCAACTAAAGCCCTATATTCATTTTCTGGGTCAATTACTATTACATCTATTCCCATCATCAAACTTCTTAATATTTCTAGTTTTACAGCAAAAGATTTTCAACCTCAAGATTTTGCAAATACACACATATTTGCATTTTCTGATTTAAATCTATCATAAAGTATAAGTGAATTATTATGTGTATTTACTCAATATAAAATACCATCATCATGAGATAATGTTGAAGAAGAGAATGGAAATGTAGTTGAAAGTCATCAAGTAGAAATATTTCTATAAACTCAAAGTTCATCACGAGCAAAAGGTCAAGTTGAAATAAATCATTGCTCAGCTCTTAGGTAAGATTGTTTTTGTAATACATTTCTTCAAGCAAGAATTGTTTCTATATCTTTTGAGATTTTATTTAATTTTTCTTCATTTTCAGCATAAAGTGTGATATAAAGTCAGAAATGAAAATATTTTTCTTGTCATCTAGTTAATTTTTCTCTTAATTCTTCTACATCTTGAATTTGTGCATTAAGTCCAGGATCATTTATAAGTCATTTATCAGCATTTATACTTCTTTCTGAATTAAGTTGAGTAAGTCTTTTTCTTAAATATTTTTGGATGTAAGCACTATCAATAGGATAAATATATAAACTCATATCAAATTTTGTGTCCCAATTTATGATTGGTGAAAGCCAATTTCATTCTAAAAAATTTGGATAAGCATACACAAAAAAAGTTTTAGCATATACATTATTTATCCTGATTTTATCAGGAAATATTTTCATATATGCTGGTGCTATCATATCTTTTATATACGCTAGAGCTTGTTTATACTCTTTTTCTGCCTCTAAGATAAGTTTATCCTCATCTTTTTTTGATAAAGTTTTTTCCTCTACTTTTTCATTTAAAACTTCTTTTTTTTCTTCTATTATATTTTCTTCAAATCACACAGTATCTCAAGAATACCTTTTTCAAACTAATTCACGTAATTTTTCATTTTGACTCATAATTTATAGTATTTTGATATTATATTAAATTTTATTTAGTATTTTTGATATTATATTAAATATTTTTTAAAAACAAGTATTCATGTATGAAGTGTACTCTAGTCAATAATATATTTGCATTATATGTTTAAGAGTTTTGTAAGTTTAATTTATTTTAATTATCCCAATTCCATTCTGTTATAAAATCTTCTGATATATCTTCACTAAAATCATTATTAATTTTTTCTTCTCATCTATAATGAACAACAACTAAAGTTATATCATCAAGTTGTTTATGTTTATATCACATAAATTTTGATAATTCTATCGTAATATTATTAAAAACACTTCTAGCTGTTTTTTTATTTTGTCACATAATTTTTGGAGCTTTTTGTATAGCTTCTATAAGTCTTTGCTCTCAAAACATCACTTCATTTCAATCTTTTTTTGATTGATTTATACTTTCAGTTATTCAATCGGTATATAAAACAGCAATATCATCTTTTTCAAATTTTATTTCTTGTTCTTTTAAAATTTTATGAATATCTTTTGTCATTCAAAGTGCTAATCATCCTGATTTTAACAAAAAACATTTATCTAGATTATTTTTATAAACTACTAAATATTCATGTCCAGCTCAAGTCATAAAAAGTCTTTTTTCAGCTTCATTCCATCTAAGTAAAAGTAGTGTCATCAAAATATTTGATTTCACGCGTGGTTTTAGTATCTCATTTGTATTTGCTAGTATTTCATTTCATCTTTTAAAAACTTTTGAAAATCAACTTACCAAAGCATTTACCATTACCATTACAAATCAAGCTCAAACTCCATGTCCTGTTGCATCTCAAACATATATATAATAATCATCTTTTCATTTTATAATATCATAACTATCTCCACCGATTTCTCAGGCTGGTTTTGATTTGGCTATTATATCAAGAGATGGAATTTGTTCTAGTTTTTTATGTAAAAGTTTTTCTTGTAATTCTGTTGCTAATTGTACTTCTCATTTTATAGCTTTTCCAGATAAAAATTCTTCTTTAATATTTTTTAGAGAATTTAAAATTACGTCAAAAAATTTCAAAATTATCCTAATATTTGGATTAGAATAATTTGTTTTTATGTTGATTTGAGTTCATTTTGAATTTCAACTAATAAAATTATCTATATGTTTATTTAACTCTTTTATTGGTTTTGAATAAGTATTATTTACAATAAAAATTATTATAAAAGCTTGTAATAAAAAAATTCATAATAATTTTTCATATCATAAATTAAGTAAATTTATGTTATATTTTTGTGATAAATAAAACAAATAAACATTTGATAAAAGTAATAGCACTATTACTAAATTTACACCAAAATCAAAATAATTTCTTCTTTTACTCATAAATTTTTATAATTTTTATAAAAAATATTTGTGCAATTGTATCATAAATTTTTATATTTTGCAAAAAATTTTATAAGTTTTTAACATAAATTTTTAACTAAAATTGAAAAAGATATTTATTACAAATATAATTGAGTTGTTAAATTTAATATTTTTTATTTAAAAATGCTTGATTTCTTGTATTTTAAAATAAAAAATATGTATAAAAAAATAGAACATAATATTTGATAATTGTTAATTTTAATTATTTGTATGAGTATTGAAAATTCTATAACATGTATAGACATAGGTAGTAATAAAATAAGAACTATTATTTGAACCTTTAATTGAGAAGATAATTGACATCTTCATATACTTTGAGTTTGAATTTCTGATTCAAATGCTATAAGAAAATGAAATATTCTAGACATGGAAGAATTTAAGTCAAACTTAGATAAATCCTTAGAAGAAGCTGAAAGAATGGCTTGAGAACAGGTTTCTGGTGCTTTTATATCTTTTAATTCTTCATCTTTTGAAGTAATAGACAATAAATGAATAATAGCTATTTCTTGAGAAGAAATTGAAACTCAAGATATAGAAAGAGTTCTTGATATGGCAAAAAATGGTATATCTATGCCAAATAGAGAAGTTTTAAAAGTAATTCCTGATAGTTTTACTGTTGATTTAGAAGAATGAATTAAATCTCCTATTGGTATGTCAGCTAGAAAACTAGAAGTAAGAGCAAATATTTTTTCTATTAGTTCAAATGTTTTAAATAACATAAAAAAAGCAATTGAGGATATTTGAATAGAGGTTTACGATGTTTTTCCAAATCTTATTTCATCACCAGAATGAGTTTTGACAAAAAGACAAAAAGAACTTTGAGTAGTTTGTATAGATATATGATCTTCAACAACTTGAGTAACTGTTTATGAAGAATGAAGTTTGAAATTTTCTCGTATTATTCCTATTGGTTGAGATAGTGTTACAAATGATATAGCATTGTGAGTAAGAACTTCTATCGATACAGCTGAGAAATTAAAGGTAGAATTTGGACAATTATCACTTGATAAAATAGAAAATTTTAAAGATAGTGAAATAGATTTATCACGCATTACAAAATGAGAAGAATGAAGTGTATCAAACTTATATCTTTCAAAAATAATTACAGCAAGATATGAAGAAATACTTTTCTTTGTAAGAGATGAACTGAAAAAAATTGGAAGAGATGGTATGTTACCTGAATGAGCTGTTTTTATAGGAAGTTGAGTAAAAATGAGATGATTTATAGAATTATCAAAAGAGATTTTGAGATTACCAGTTGTAATTTGAGTTCCTGTAATAGATGATATGATTGCTGATACTTCTATAAATGATCCTTCATTTTCAGGAGTTTTAGGAACTTTGATATTGGCAAATAAATATAGAAATGCTAGAAATACTATTTCTTTAAATATTTCATCTATGCTTGGATCAATAACAAAAGTATTTAAAAAACTTTTACCTTAAATAAATAATTTAATTTTTAATAAAATATTTTATGATAAAGAAAGATGATAAATTAAAAAGACTTTTATCAGGACAAGTTGTCTATGGACCTGAAGAAGTAAGAGTTGGAAATTATATTTCTCCAGTTGCAAATATAAAAGTTGTTTGAGTTGGATGAGCTTGAAACAATGCAGTAAATAGAATGATACAAGTTGATTTACCTTGAGTTGATTTCATTGCTATAAACACTGATGCACAGGCTTTATATAGTTCTTTTGCTGAGAAAAAAATAAATATAGGTAGAGCTACAACATGATGACTTTGAGCTTGATCAAACCCAGAAATATGAAAAAAAGCAGCTGAAGAATCAACTGAAGAAATAAAGTCAGTTTTAGAATGAGCTGATATGGTATTTATAACTTGTGGTCTTTGAGGATGAACTTGAACTGGAGCTGCTCCTATTGTAGCTGAAATTGCAAAAGAACTCGGAGCTTTAACTATTTGAGTAGTTACTAAACCTTTTTCTTTTGAATGAAAAAAAAGAGCTGAACAAGCAAGTGATGGTCATGGTAAATTAAAAGAAAAAGTAGATGCACTTATTACTATTCCAAATGATAGAATTTTAACAATTATTGATAAAAGAACTCCTTTTAGTGATGCATTTTCTATAATTGATGAAGTTTTGAGAGAATGAGTTCAATGAATTTCTGATTTGATTACTGCTCCAGGTTTCATAAATCTAGATTTTAATGATTTAAAATCCATTATGAAAAATGCTTGAAGTGCTTTGATTGGTATTGGTTATGGTTCAGGTGATAACAGAGCTATAGAAGCTGCTAGAGCCGCTATTGATTCTCCACTTTTAGAGCTTTCAATTGCTTGAGCAAAATGAATTATCATAAATATAACTTGAGGAAATGATTTGAGTATGTTTGAAATAGATGAAGCTATTAAAATCATTACTGAATCAGCTGATGAAAATGCAACTATAAAATTTGGTACTTCTCTTGATGATAGTTATACTTGAGAAATAAGAATTACTGTAATTGCAACTTGATTTGATGAAGAATCAAATAAAAATTTTTCTTCAAATACTGTTTTAAAAAGTCAATCAATTTTTGGAAAAAAAAGTATTTGAGAAGTGAAATCTCAAGCTTCTTGAATTAAAGAAAATCAACTAGCACAAGATGATTTGGATGTACCAGCATTTTTAAGAAAAAAGATATAAAATTTTTTGACTTTCAAAACTTTTTGTATAGAATGTGCCAGCTTTTAGATATTTTTAAGTAAAGGCAACTAAGAAATATTTGAAATTAAAGTCAATAATTACTAATAATTACAACCTTATGTTAGGAAAATTAAAAAAAAGAAAGAGACTTAGAGTTCATGGATTTTTAGCTAGATCTACTACTCCTTGATGAAGAAAAGTTTTGAAAGACAGAAGAAGAAAATGAAGATATATTTTGGCCGTTTCTTACCCAAAAAGATTTCAATTAGTTGATGGAAAAGCTCGCCTTCACATTATAGCTGGAGGAACTGCTAGAAAATCTACTTTTGATGGAAAATGAAATTATATTTGAAAAAATAAATAATATAAATGATAAAAAAAGTTTTTAGACTAAATCAGAACGAAGTAAAAAAGGTTTTAAAGTATGGAAAACCTTTTTTTTCTTATTGAATAATTATGAATCAAGTAGAAAATAATTTACTATATAACAGATTTGCTATAATTATCTCTGAAAAATCAGTTATAAATAATGTCTCTAGAATTTTTTTTAGAAGATTATTTTATGATTTAGTTAGAATAAATATAAATTCTGTAAAATGAAAAGATTTAGTTTTTATTGTGAAAAAACAAATAAAACTTGATAAAAAAGATTCTCTAAGTATAAAAGCTTTTGAAAATGATATTTTATTTTTATTAAAAAAAATAAATTATGAAAGATAAATTACTAAATTTTTTGTTAATATTTTTACTTATATTTTTAACTTTAAATTTATTTTTAGAAAAACCAAAAGAAAATAAATTATCAAATACTATTTCTTTAAAGACAACTGAAACTTATACAGTTCCAGCTTGAATAAAAATTGATATATTAAATCAAACTTTAACTTGATTTACTTTTAATACTTGTGATAATTTGCAAATTAAAAAAGATTCAAAAATTATTATTCCAAATAAATGTGAAGATATATTTATAGAATCAGGAAAAACATATAAACTTGACTTATCTAGAGAATTTGAAAAATTTAGCGAAATTTGAAAATATTATGTAAATCTAAAAAAAGAAAATATTGATGTAATTACTCAATTTGAAGTAGAACATAGAGGATTTTTTGGTAAATTTTTTATATTTTTCTTTTATGCACCAATTTATAATTTGATGGCATTTTTACTAGAAATAACAAATTATTCTTTAGGTTGGGCTATAATTATAATTACAATTATTATAAGAATTATTTTACTTTATCCTCAACATAAAATGATGGTTTCTCAGGCTAAAATGCAAAAAATTCAACCAAAAATAAAAGAAATTCAAAATAAACACAAATGAAATCATCAAGCTCTTTGAGTTGAACTTATGCAACTTTATAAAGATGAAAAAATAAATCCTATGTGATCTTGTGGGTTTTTACTTATTCAAATGCCTATTTTATTTGTTATTTATTATGTTATAGTTTGAATTCAAAATACTTCAAATACATATTATCTTTATAGTTTTTTAAGTGACTATAATATGTCATCTATAAATGCAAACTTTTTTTGAATTGATTTATTTGGAATTTGAGGATTAAATGGGTTTATTTTAGCTATAATAGTTTGATTTTTGCAATATATTCAGATAAAACTTTCTCTTTATTATACAAAACATAAAGAGAAAAATGAAGTTATGTTAGAAAAGAAAAAAGATGATTCTAATTATTCAGAATTTATGCCAAATCCAGATATGCTTAATAAATTTATGTTGTATGGTATGCCTGTAATGGTAGCTTTTGTGACTTACACTTTTTTTGCTTGATTAGGGCTTTATTGGGGAGTTTGAACTATATTTATGATACTTCAACAATTATTTGTAAATAAAATTTTAAAAAAGTAAATACATTTTCTTTTATAAAACTGTCAATTTTTTGACAGTTTTTTATTTTTCTGTTATAATCAACGTGCTATTTTATTTTTAATTTTAAAAAATATGTTTAAAAAACTAGTTTTTATAACTTTATTATCTTTATTAGTTATAAATGTAAATTGAGCTTATACTGAAATTGACTGTTCTTCAGATTCAGTATTTTGACAATACAGTTGTAATCAATGTTTTGATTGAGGAAAAATCAAAGCAGGGGATAATATATCATTTTTAGATGATGTATGGACAAATGATACAACAAATAGAAAAATTATGTATAAAGAAGAACAAACTATGCCAGTTATGAATGCTTTAAATGGTGCTAGTTTTACAAAAAAACCAAATGATGATAGTTTTTGGGAATACACTTCTGAGTTTGAAAATTTAAAAGATACTGAATTTGATGGATATGTTTTACCAGCTGGACAAAGTGTTTCTTGGTTAAAATCTAGTTTATGAGCTTCTTATTTAGTAGATAATGTTTGAACTTCTTCTTCAAATGCTTGAATTTTAATTTTTGAGATTGCGTCTCATAACATACTAGAATCTTGAGAAATAGTTATGAATGATAATCCACATAAAGAATGTGTATTATATAAAGCTTGAGAAAGTGTTATAACTCCTGTTTCTGAAACTCCAACAGAAATAAAAGAGCCTACCCCAGAACCAGAACAAATGACTAAAGTTAAAACTTGACCAGAATTATATTTTATAATTTTGATGATTTCTTTCATACTTTGATTTGCTTTGATGAATAAAGAAATGATTTTAGGAAAAATTAGAAAATAATTTAAATAAGGAAAAACAAAAACAAATTTATAATTTAATTTTAAAATTATGTCATATAAATTAAATAAATTAGATATTGAAGCTATCAAAAAAAATTGAGTTGATGAATTTAAATCAATTCAAGAAAGAGTAGATTATTATAAAAAAGAATTACAAAAAATGTCATGAAAATCTTCTTTTACTCCGGAAGAAAAATTGATAATAAGACATGCAAAAGAGTTTGCCATTGCTTTAAGAAGTGGTAATGAATTAGTAGAAAACTTTAAAGATACTTATAAAAGACAATCAAAGGAATTACTTGATTTACTGGATGCGGAACTTCTTGAAATACAAGAAGTTGAAGCTCTTTTAACTGTGGCAAGAGTTGATCTTACTGAAGATGTAAAACCAAATAAACCATTACCTAAAAAATTAAATGAAGCTAAAAATAAAAGAATTTTTATAGTAGGATTAGTTTCTCAACTTGCTGATTTAAATTCTGATTGAGATTTAGAAGATAAAAATTTAATAAATGAAAAAGATTTACAAACTATTATTTTAAAAATTGCTTGAATAAAAGAATCTGATAATCAAGAACAAGTTAAAAATAAGTTAAAAGTAATTTTTAAAAATGTTACTTGAGAAGAAACTTTAGATTTTTCTACAGAAGATGTAAAAAAATTCCATGAAAAACTACTTTTTTCTTTAAATTTTTTAAATTCCTTATGAATTTGAAGTTGAATAAATGCAGTTTTGAGTTGAAAAATAGATGAATTTGTAAATTTAGTTGATTTATCTAAACTAAAACCAAGAGAGTTAGATAAAGAAACTTATGAAAAATTATCACCTGCAACTCAAAATATAGTTTGAGCTTTAGTTACAATTTGAGTTTTAACTATTTCATGATGACTTGTTATAGTTTGACATGAAGCTATGAATTTTGAATCAAAAAATTTTATAGAAAAATTTAACTTTGAAAAAGAAAATCCTAATTTATCAAAATGATTAAATTTTCTAAATTGGATAAAAGAAGCTTTTATGTGAAGAAGATTGTCTATAAGTTTTTGACAAGATAAAATGACTGTTGCTGAAATGGAAAAAAAAGTATATGATTTCACAAAAGAAGTTATGTCTTTAAAATTAGATTGAACTGAATTTGATAGTATAAAAAACCCAATATTAAAGTCAAATTATAATTATGTTTCAAGACTTTTAGAAAAAAATAATAAACCAGAAATAAAAATTGCTTTACAAAAAGCTTTAATTCAATCATATATATTGAGTGTTTGAAAAGAAAATGAGTGAGAAGATTATAGATTTACTTTATGACTTTTATTTATTTGATGACATAGGGATAATATTTCTGTTAATTATATTCCAGTTAAAGCAGACAAAGATTTACTTGCAAAAGATAGAGAATTTGCAAGAAGAGCTTTAGAAAGTTCAGATTTTGAAAAAGCTTGAATTTCAATAGAAAAATTAGAAAACAAAAATTTTAAACATATTATTCCAAAAGCAGTTCAATTTGATGGTGATGATAGACAATTTGAAGTTGAAATTATACCTCCAGAATGAGTTGATTTAGAAAATTCTAAAAAAATGTATGATATGCATTTTACACTTGATTTAGATAAAAATAAATATATAGTTACTTTTAGTGAAAAAGAAAATCAAAATATAGTTTCTGTATGATGAGATATACAAAATATATCGACAGTAAGAAATATTAGAGAGTGAAATGAAGTTTTAAATGATAAAACTTTGGCACAAGTTTTATATGATATAGTTTGACATCAAGTAGTTTTTTGAAAATTAGCAAAAGCTATTTCTAGATGAGATTTAGAATGAACTAAAAATGAAATAAGCTTATTAGAAAAACATTTTATAAGAAATAAAAAAATATCTTCTTATTTAAAATTATTAAAAAATAATATTTCAAGTTTTGCTATTTGGGATACTTATATGTCTGGAAATAGAAATACAAAAGCTCTAAAATCTCCTAGTTATGATAAAATTCGTTTAAAAAATATTATAAGAGCTGAAAATGCTTTAGCAAAAAAGATGTGATTTCCATTACCTTGAAATGAGGAAAATTTTGAAATTAAATGAAATTATTCTTCTAAACAAATATCTGAAATAATAGTTTGACAAGAACTTACTTCTGTTCAATTTATGACTCCTATTGATAGAAATAATATTAAATGAAGTAGAGCTGCTCTTCATAGAGTTTCAGTTTATGACGGATCTTTTGCAGTATCTGAAAAAACTGTGTTTATAAATGAAGAAGTTAAAAAAAGACAAATTATTGAATGAATGTTAAATTCATCTCATGAATCTAGATGAATAAAAAATCAACTTAATAAATTAAACTGATTTTTAGCTATCAATGGAATTGATAAAAAAATTTCTTTAGATGAATATAAAGATTATTTGATATCTTGAGATATAAATAAATTGTGAGTTGAAAGATTGAAATTACAAAATGGGAAAGAAACAAAATTTTTAGAAGCTCGTGCTATGATTGCTGGAAATATATGTTTAAATCTTACTTATGCTATTGGTTATCCTGCTTTTGAATTAAATGGAATTAAACAAGAAATAGTTCCAGCTTGAAGTGTAGATATGCAAACATCTTTAAATTTACCTGTTGCAGGTTGAGAAGAAAGTGCTTGATGAATAAGTATATTATGAGCTTTAAGTAGATGAGCTGGAGGTTGAGGAAGAAGATGATGAGGTGTTGGTTGAGGAGGTAGTAGTTGATGATGAGGTGTTGGTTGAGGAGGTAGCATTTGATCATGATGAAATAATCCTTGAGTTTGATGGTGAGGTGGAGGTTCTATTCCTTAAAAATTAATTATTAATTAAAAATTTATGAGTAAAAAAATAATTATTTTTATTATAATTGTTTTTTCACTTGTTTTTATTTTAGTAATATTGTTTAAAAAACAAGTAGAAATTGACAATTTTAATAAAAAATCTATATTAGAAAATAATAATTTAGATTCTATAAAACATTCTTGATGATGAAATATAGATTAATTTTTAATTTAAAGAAAATGAAAATAGTATTAAATTTTTTTATTTTAATATCTTTATCTTTGATAAATTATACAACTTTAGCTGTAACACATGAAAATTGTAATACAGGTATTTATAGCGCTTATTATAATACTGTATGATCTTGTAATACATGTTGATATCATAATTTTAGATTTTATAGAGGAAATACTTATTGACTTTGGGATTTTTTTGAAAATGTTCAAGCAAGAGAATATTTAATTAGTACTAATAATGCTTATTCTTATGCTAAAATACATAATATTCAAGCAAATGTTAATCATACTTTAGAAAACTTTGTAGGAGAAAATACTTCTTGATTAACAGCAAACTGGATACCAAATACTGCATGAATTAATTGAAATAGAGATACTGTTATTTTTGCTGTAAATAACGTTTCTTGGAATCAAAATATAACAAATAGAAATATTCCTATTTGAATTGTAGAATATAATATAAGGCATTATGAAGTTACACCTTCTTGAACTGCTACAGCAGATACAATTTATGTTTATTTAAATTGAACTGAAAGTGTTTGAGCAAATTGACTTTTAACTTTAAATCACTCTTGGGTAAATAGTAGTTGAGTAAAAAATTACAATCCTACTCCATTAAATCATAAAGAATGTTATGTTATGCTTCCTGCTTGGTGTTGAGATGGAGTTATTGATAGTACTTATTGAGAAATCTGTGATTTAGCTGATGCATCTCAAACTTGATGGTGAGATTTATGATGTAGTGCTTCTTGTCAGCCTTTAAATTCAAGTAGTAGTTCTTCTTGATGATGAGGTTCTTCAAGTTCAAGTTCTTCTAGTTCTTCTTGATGATGAGGTTCTTCAAGTTCAAGTTCTTCTAGTTCTTCTTGATGATGAGGTTCTTCAATATGTTGAGATGGAATTCTACAAAGACCTAATACTTGATGAATAATGGAAGAATGTGATTTTTGACCAAATTATTCTACTTGGCCAGCTTGGTGTAGTTTGCCAACATCATCTAATCCTTGTGAAATATTAGAAAATACTACTCCTTGAGGATTAACTGATTCAAATGGTTCTATTCCTTCTTGATGAACTATACTTTTATCACCAAATGGCAATATTCTTATTTGACATAACATGTGAGTTTTTGAATATTTATCTTCAAATAACGTATATATTCAAAATAATTCTACATCTGATATTTTTATTGATAAAAAAATTTGTGTTTATAAAAATGATTTTGAATATAATTCTTTATCTTGAAATAATATTTGTTCAAGTGATAATATCTGATTTTTAAGTAAAAATTGATGAAGAAAAAATCTATATATTTCAGATGATAGATTTGTTTGAAATATTTTAAACTTTCCTGAATCTATAAAATATGTTGATGGTGAAATTATTACAACTTTAGAATGATTTAAAGATATAAATACTTTTTTAAAATCAAATTTAAAAGTTAGAATAGCAAAACCAAGTATAAATAATTTTTGATGATGAGCTTCGTTCCTTAACTGAACTAATTTTTCAGATGTAAATATTTTATCATCTTGATGATTTGCTTTACTTAGACCAGAATTAAATAGAAATTTAGTGTTAGCTAGTTTATGAATAAATCCTCTTTCAAGTTATACTAAAACTGTAAATAATAACGAAATATTAGATAAATCAAAAATTGATTGAGAAAATGATTTAAAATGATTTGAGAATGTAAAAATAAATATTTCTAGTAATAATATAAATACCCTACCAATTCAAAATTTTAATTGACTTGAAAATGTTTTTATTCATAAATGAAATGTAATTTTACCATCAATAACTATTTCTCCATGAAATAAAACTTATATAATAGAAGATTGAAATTTAATAATAAATGGAAATATTATATCAAATAATAATATATTATTTGTTGTAAGAAATGGAAATATTATTATAAAAAATAATGTTACAAGAATAGATGCGATTTTAATAAACATTTGATGAAATATAGTTTGAGAAGCTGATTTTACTTTAAATACTTTACTTATAAATGGAGCTTTATATGGAAACGTAGAAAATTTATTATCAAAAAGAACTTATATAAAAGATGTTTGAGAATATGTAAATGTTTGAACAAATGTATTTTTTACATCAAAAATATTTGATTCTCCACCACCACTTTTATCTAAATTTTTATGAGAATATTTAGATTGAAATAAAATACCAAAATAAAAATATCTAACTTTTGTTTTTCATAATTTTACAGTTTTATTATTAATTTTGCTTAACTTTTTATAAAAAGATTTTTTGCAAAAAATAATTTTTTCTATATATTTAAAAAAATATTATTAATAATTATTCATAATAAATTATGAAAAAGCAAATATTGCAATTAAAACAATATTTTTTAGAGGAATTAAAAAAAGTTAATTCTTTAGAGCAATTAAAAGAATTAAATGATTCTTTATTATGAAAGAAATGAAAATTAAATGATATTTTAAAATGACTTAAAGATTTAAATGAATCTGAAAGAAAAGATGTTTGAATGCTGGCTAATGAACTAAAGGAATTTATTAAACTTGAAAGTGAAAAAAAAGAACTAGAAATAGAAAATATAAACTATTTAAAAATTGAAGCGGAAGAAAAAATAGATGTTAGTTTAGAATTCCCATCAAAAAATACTGGGCATCTTCATCCTATTTCTTTAATTTCAAAAATTTTAGAAAATATTTTTATTTCGCTTTGATTTAAAGTAGAGGACTGACCTCAAATAGAAACTGAAGAATTTAACTTTGATAAATTAAATATTCCTGATAATCACCCAGCAAGAGATGTTTGGGATACATTTTGGATAAGCGATGAAATAAATAAAGATAAAAAAAATTGAGATAAATATCTTTTAAGAACTCATACATCGCCTGTTCAAATAAGAACGATGTTAAAATGAGAATTACCAATTAAGATAATCGTTCCTGGAAGAGTATTTAGATATGAACAAGAAGATGCCAGACATACTTGTAATTTTTATCAATTAGAATGACTTTTGGTTTGAAAATGAGTAACTTTTTGAGATTTAAAATGGACTTTAGACACAGTTATGAAAAAACTTTTATGAGAAACAACTAAACTTAGATTTAGACCAAGTATATTTCCATTTACTGAGCCAAGTGCTGAAATAGATGTAAATTGTCAGATATGTGCTGGATTAGGTTGTTCTATGTGTTCCGGAACTGGTTGGGTAGAATTACTTTGAGCTGGAATGGTTCATCCAAAAGTATTAGAATATTGTGGAGTAAATCCTGAAGAATACTCTTGATTTGCATTTGGTATATGAATAGACAGAATTGCAGCTCAAAGATACTGAGTATCTAGTAGTAGAATGTTTTATCAAAATAAATTAAAATTAAATGAGCAGTTTTAAAAGAAAAAATCTCAAACATTAAGTTCGAGATTTTTTAAATTATTAGAACAATGAATATCATAGAATATCATAAAAAGTTGATAAACAGTTTTTTGTCTTTCTTTCTTTAAAAAATAAAAGACCAATATAATATATAATTTATTATTATAGTTAACAAAAAAGCTAGATAAAAAATATCTAGCTTTTTTAAGTTTTTTATGGTGGGTGATATAGGATTTGAACCTATGACCCCCTGCTTGTAAGGCAGATGCTCTCGCCAACTGAGCTAATCACCCATAATATATATTTTAAAAATGGTACCCAAGGCAGGGATCGAACCTACGACCTTTGGCTTAGAAGGCCACTGCTCTTCCACTGAGCTACTTGGGCAAATCTCAGTAAAAAGATTAAAGGGAAAAGGTAAAAGTAAAATTATATAAAAATATACTTTTTTTCCTTTCTCCTTTTCCCTCTATACTTAGTTATCTTAATATCAAAATCTTGGCAACTACCTACTCTCACACATCTATTAGATGCACTACCATCGGCACAAGCTGGCTTAACTTCTGTGTTCGGTATGGGAACAGGTGTACCCCAAGCTGTTATAATCACCAAGATTTTAACATTAAGATTTTTAAAAATCATCATTAATTGTTCTAATCTGAACAATTAAAGTTAGTTAACAAAAATAATTATTGTTTCGAAAGTTATAAGAACATTCGTCCTATTAGTATTTCTCAGCTCAAAGTATCTCTACTCTTACACCTGAAACCTATCAACCTCGTAGTCTCCGAGGGGACTTATTGCTCAAGGCAGAGGAATCTAATCTTGAAGTAGACTTCCCACTTAGATGCTTTCAGTGGTTATTCCTTCCGAACTTAGCTACTCGGCAGTGCCAGTAGGCCTGACAACCGATACACCAGAGGTTCGTTCACTCCGGTCCTCTCGTACTAGGAGTAAATCTTCTCAAATTCCTAAGCGCCTATAGCAGATAGGGGCCAAACTGTCTCACGACGTTTTGAACCCAGCTCGCGTACCTCTTTAAATGGCGAACAGCCATACCCTTGGGACCTTCTCCAGCCCCAGGATGAGACGAGCCGACATCGAGGTGCCAAACTGCGTCGTCGATATGAACTCTTGGACGCAATCAGCCTGTTATCCCTAGAGTAACTTTTATCCGTTGAGCGACACCAATTCCACACTTCAGTGCCGGATCACTTTCACCGACTTTCGTCTCTGATCGACTTGTATGTCTCTCAGTCAAGCTGGCTTTTGCGAATACACTACCAGACCGATTTCCATCCGGCCTTAGCCAACCATTGTGCGCCTCCGTTACTCTTTAGGAGGCAACCGCCCCAGTTAAACTACCCACCAAGCACTGTCCTCGAATTTCGAGTTAGAATTACATTTTAACAAGGGTGGTATCTCAAGGATAACTCCATGAAAACTGACGTCTTCACTTCACCGTTTCCCACCTATCCTGCACATATTAAAACATAACCCAATACCAAGTTATAGTAAAGCTCCATAGGGTCTTTCCGTCTTGCTACAGGTAGTCGGCATTTTTACCGACATTGCAATTTCACCGAGTCCATGCTTGAGACAGTGCTCAGACCGTTATGCCGTTCGTGCGGGTCGGAACTTACCCGACAAGGAATTTCGCTACCTTAGGACCGTTATAGTTACGGCCGCCGTTCACCAGGACTTAATTTCATTGCTTGCACAAATCCACTTAATCTTCTGGCACTGGGCAGGCATCACCCCCTATACATCCTCTTACGAGTTTGCAGAGAGCTGTGTTTTTGGTAAACAGTCGCCTGAGCTCTTTAGCTGCGGCCAATACTCTAAATTAGAGGATTGGCAGGTCTTATCCCGAAGTTACGACCGCTATTTTGCCGAGTTCCTTAAGCATGGTTTTCTCGAACGCCTTAGTGTTCTCCACCAACCCACTAGTGTTAGATTGCGGTACGGTTACTTATAAGATAAGTTTAGAGGCTTTTCTTGGTACCAGAATATAGTAGATCCCTCTAGAATAATTACCCGAAAGTAACTTTCTAAATTAACTTAGCTCGTCTTTAAAAGATTACGGATTTACCTATAATCTAAGACTTACTTTCATAACAGCATCCATCAGCTGTGATCTATATCCCGATACGTCCCCCCTTCACTCTTATAAATAGTTCAGGAATATTAACCTGATATCCATCAGCTTTGCCTTTCAGCTACACCTTAGGACCGACTAACCCTACGTCGATTGCCGTTGCGTAGGAAACCTTGGGTATTCGGCGATGAAAGTTTTCATTTCATTTACGTTACTTATATCAACATTTTCACTTCTGATACCTCCAGCTAGGGTCACCCCACACCTTCACGGCATACAGAACGCTCCGCTACCAGACATACAAAAAGTATGAATCTACATCTTCGGTTAATAACTTAGCCCCGTTGAATCTTCGGCGCAAGGTCGCTTGACCAGTGAGCTATTACGCACTCTTTAAATGAGTGGCTGCTTCTAAGCCAACATCCTGGTTGTCTCAGCAACCTCACATCCTTCTCCACTTAGTTATTAATTTGGGACCTTAGATAGTAGTCTGGACTGTTTTCCTTTTGACGATGGGACTTATCTCTCACCGTCCGACTCCTGGAATAGTTTTATATGGTATTCGAAGTTTATCAGGATTTGCTAAGCCTTGCGACCCGCTAGTCCTATCAGAGCCCTACCCCCATATAATAATTAACCAAGGCTAGCCCTAAAGCTATTTCGCGGAGAACCAGCTATCTCTGAGTTCGATTAGCTTTTCACTCCTTCCCACAAATCATCCAATGGACTTGCAGCTCCAAATGGTTCGGTCCTCCATAAAGTTTTACCCTTACTTCAACCTGTTCATGGGAAGCTCACCCAGTTTCGGGTCTAGTATACGTGACTAAACGCCCTATTCAGGCTCGCTTTCACTTCGGCTACAGATTTCACTTCCTTAACCTTGCCACGCACACTAAGTCGTTGATCCCTTCTCCAAAAAGTACATGGTCACCCAAAGGCTCCCACTCATTGAAAGTATAAAGTTTCAGGGTCTATTTCACTCCCCTCCCGGGGTTCTTTTCACCTTTCCCTCATGGTACTAGTTCACTATCGGTCTTGAATACTATTTAGTTTTGGATAATGGTCTACCCAGCTTCAGACCGGGTTCCACGTGCCCGATCCTACTCAGGATATTATATATACAGAATAATTTATTTTAAAATACGAGGCTTACACTCTCTATGGCTGTACTTTCGCATTACATTCTTATAATAAATTATTCTATATTAGATTTTATCAGGAAATCTATATATAAATCCTACAACCCCTATTATACAACGACCTGCTCTTACATATAATAGGTTTGAACTCCTCCCTCTTCGCTCGTCACTACTAAGGGAATCTCTTTTGATTTCTTTTCCGATGCTACTAAGATATTTCAATTCACATCGTGTCCGCCATTTTTGGCAATACAGATTACCTGTATTAGGTTCCCCCATTCGGAAATCTCTAGAGTTATAACGCTTCTTATCAACTCCTCTAGGCTTATCGCAGATTTGCACGTCCTTCATCGGATATTCAAGCCAAGGCATCCACTTTATACTGTAATTACTCTTACAACTTTCTATTACAATTATTATTTTGTTTAGTTATTTAACTTATGTTAACTAACTTTAGTTATTCAGATTATTTTAAAGAACAAATAAACGAAATTTTAGAAGAAAAGAAACTATTAAAACTTAAGGATATATATAAGGAGATAGTCCATCCGCAGGTTCTCCTACGGATACCTTGTTACGACTTCAGCCCAGTCAAAAGTCCTACCATGGGCCCCCTTATTACTAGAGGGACTTCCGATATTACTTTCTCCCATGCCGTGACGGGCGGTGAGTACAAGACCCAGGAACATATTCACCGTAACATGTCTGATTTACGATTACTAGCAATTCCAACTTCATGAGGGCGAGTTGCAGCCCTCAATCCGGACTGAGATATGTTTTTAAGATTAGCTCAATGTTACCATATTGCTACTCTTTGTGCATACCATTGTATCATGTGTGTAGCCCCAGACGTAAAAGCCATGCTGATTTGACGTCATCCACACCTTCCTCCTAGTTAACCTAGGCAGTCTTGTTAGAAAATATAACTAACAACATGGGTTGCGCTCGTTAACGGACTTAACCGAACACCTCAAGGCACGAGCTGACGACAACCATGCAGCACCTGTCTTATAGTTCCCTTACGGGCACTCTTTTGTTTCCAAAAGATTCTATAGATGTCAAGTCTGGGTAAGATTCCCCGTTTATTGTCGAATTAAACCACGTGATCCACTGCTTGTGTGGGTCCCCGTCTATTCCTTTGAGTTTTAATCTTGCGACCGTACTCCTCAGGTGGATAACTTAACGCGTTAGCTTCAGCACTGGATTACTCCAACACCAAGTTATCATCGTTTAGGGCGTGGACTACAAGGGTATCTAATCCTTTTTGCTCCCCACGCTTTCGTTTTTCAGCGTCAGTATAGTTCCAGTAAGTTGCCTTCGCTTTTGGTGTTCTTCTAAGTATCTACGGATTGCACCCCTACACTTAAAATTCCACTTACCTCTCCCTAACTCTAGCCGGCCAGTTTAGAATACAAACACGGAGTTGAGCTCCGGTCTTTCATACCCTACTTAACCAACAACCTACAAACCCTTTACACCCAGTAATTCCGGATAACGCTCGAGACATACGTATTACCGCGGCTGCTGGCACGTATTTAGCCGTCCCTTATTCCTGAGGTACTCTCATTATGCTCCCTCAGAAAAGAAGTTTACAATCGTTAGACCTTCATCCTTCACGCGGTGTCGCTCCATCAGGGTTGCCCCCATTGTGGAAGATTCCTCACTGCTGCCTCCCGTAGGAGTATGGACCGTGTCTCAGTTCCATTGTGGCTGATCATCCTCTCAGATCAGCTACCCGTCATAGCCTTGGTGAGCTTTTATCTCACCAACTAGCTGATAGGCCGCAGGCTCCTCCTCTGGCAATAAATCTTTACTCTTTCGAGACTATCCGGCATTAATCAGCTTTTCAGCTGGCTATTCCTGACCAGAGGGTAGATACCAACGTGTTACTCACCCGTTCGCCGCTTTCATATTTCATAGCAAGCTACAAAATAATCACGCTCGACTTGCATGTGTTAGGCGCACCGCTAGCGTTCATCCTGAGCTAGGATCAAACTCTTTTAAACGTAATTTTGATTTTATTGTTTATCCGAGTTTTAATAGTTCAAGATTTTTCTTCTAAAAATTCGCTTATTTTAATTTTAAAGAACGATTTTTTGCTTACTTTTTTAAAAGCCATAACATCTTATAAAAATATTTATTTTTGTCAAAACTTTTTTAAATTTTTTATAATATTTTTTAAAGCCGTGGTAGTATATTAAAATAGTTTTTTATGTCAAAACTTTTTAATATTTTTATTGGTGGGCCTGGTTGGAATTGAACCAACGACCAATCGGTTATGAGCCGACTGCTCTAACCCCTGAGCTACAGGCCCATGGTTTTGGAAGTTAAAATGGCGGAAGAGATGGGATTCGAACCCACGATTCCAAAAATTGGAACACTCCCTTAGCAGGGGAGCCCTTTCAGCCACTCAGGCACCCTTCCAAATTTTAAAAACAAAAATGGCGGAGAGATAGGGATTCGAACCCTAGATGACTTGCGCCATGACGGTTTTCAAGACCGTTGCAATAGACCACTCTGCCATCTCTCCGTACATTATATTGATTTTAATGTGCTTATTTTATTAAGTACTTTAATAAAAAAAATGGCTCCTCCAGTTGGATTCGAACCAACGACCAAATGGTTAACAGCCACCTACTCTACCACTGAGCTATGGAGGAATATTCTATTTTAAATTTCTTTTTAAGAAGAATATTTTTTAGCATCTTATAAATATTTTCTTAAAGAAAGCGAGAAGAATTTTATTTTTTTTTGTAAAAATGTCAAAGTTTTTTTAATGTTTTTTATATTTATTAAAAAATAGCTTAAATAAAGGAAAAAGTAATTAAAAATATTATAGAAATATTTTATTTGTATATTTTTTTAGAACAATAAAAAAGAATTATTTTTTCAGTTTTTTATATATCTAAATTTTTAACATGTTTTGCTTTAGTTTGAATAAATCTTCTTCTTGGAGCAACTTCATCTCACATAAGTATTTTAAATATTTCATCTGCTGATTTAGCATCTTCTATAGTAACTTTATACATTTTTCTCACATTTGGATCCATAGTTGTTTCCCAAAGTTGCTCTGGATTCATTTCCCCAAGACCTTTATATCTTTGAATATTTTCTCAAGTAATTGCATTTTCTGAAATAATTTTTTCTTTTTCTTCATCAGAATAAACATACCAAAATTGTTTTCATTTAACTAGTTTATATAGTGGTGGTTGAGCTATATATAAAAATCATCATTCTATAATTTCTCTTAAATACCTAAAGAAAAAAGTTAAAAGTAGTGTTCTAATATGAGCCCCATCTACGTCCGCATCGGTCATGATAACTATTCTATGATATCTAAGTTTTGAAATATCAAATGTTTCACCAATAGAAGTTCAAAGAGCAATAATAAGATTTTTTATTTCTTGATTTGCAAATATCTTATCAATTCTTGCCTGTTCTGTATTAAGAATTTTACCTCTTAAAGGAAGTATAGCTTGAATTTCTCTATTTCTTCATTGTTTAGCAGAACCTCAAGCAGAATCTCATTCGACTATATATAGTTCTGATTTTGAAGGATCTTTAGAAGAACAATCTGCTAATTTTCATGGAAGAGTCATTCATTCTAGAGCTCATTTTCTAATAATTGTATCTCTCGCAGCACGAGCTGCTAAACGAGCTTTTGCAGCTAAAAATACTTTTTCAATAATTGATTTAGCATCACTTGGATTTTCTTCTAAAAATTCTCAAAATTTTTCTGAAAATACGCTATCAACAGCTCATCTTGCTTCAACTGTTCAGAGTTTTGATTTAGTTTGTCATTCAAATTGAGGATCTACAACTTTTACTGAAATTACAGCTGTAAGTCATTCTACTACATCTTCATTTGTAAGATTTTGATCTTTTTCTTTTAGTATTCCTTTATCTCTAGCATATTTATTTATAGTTCTTGTAAGGGCTGTTCTAAATCAAACCATATGAGAACCTCATTCTGGAGTATAAATGTTATTTACAAATGAAATAATATTATTTGAAAATTCTTTGTTATATTGCATAGAAATTTCAACCAAAATATCATTTTTTTCTTTTTCCACATAAAATATTTCCCCTATTGGTTCTTCGGATTTATTTAAAAAATTTACATATGATTTTATTCATCATTCAAAATAAAATTTATATCTTTCTCAAAATCTTTCATCATTGATTATTATAGTAATTCATTTTGTTAAATATGCTTGTTGTCTAAGTCTATTTAATATAGTTTTGTAATCAAAAATAACAGAATTTTTAAATATTTCTGGGTCTGGCCAAAATTTGATAATAGTTCCTGTTTGTATTGATTTACCAATTACTTCGATATCACCTTGTGTAATTCATCTTTCAAAAGCTAGGAAAAATTGTTTTCATTCTCTATTTACATATGCTTCCATACGAGTAGAAAGTGCATTTACTACAGAAGATCAAACTCAGTGAAGTCATCATGACACTTTATAACCTCCTCAACCAAATTTTCATCCAGCATGTAAAACAGTTAATATAGTTTCAAGTGATGATTTTCAAGTTTTTGGATGTGTCGCAGTTGGAATTCATCTACCATTATCTTCAACTTGACAACTTCAGTCAGCTCATAGTGTAACTATGATAGTATCACAATAACCAGCCATTGCTTCATCTATTGAGTTATCAACTATTTCCCAAACTAAGTGATGAAGTCATCTTTCATCAGTGGAACCTATATACATCCCAGGTCTTTTTCTAACTGGTTCAAGTCACTCTAGGACTTGAATACTTTCAGCTCAATAATTTGAATTATCTTTTGTCATTATAATTTACTTTAAAATTTTAAATCCGTCTAAATATATTTTTTTGTTTAATAAATCAAGTTATATTAAAATGGGATATCTTCTATAGAAATTTCTTCTTCTTTTTTAGAAGTTGTTTTTTTTACAGCTCCTTGTGAAGATTCATTTGAAGAATAATTCAAATCAGAATTTTTATTTCCATCAAGCATAATCATATTTTCTCAAATAATTTCAGTTTTATATCTTTTAGTTCCATCTTGAGCTTCCCAAGATCTAGTTTGGAGTCTTCATTCTATATAAACTTTTTTACCTTTATGAAGGTATTGTCAAGCAATTTCTGCCAATTTTCCCCATAAAACTATAGAGTGAAATTCTGCAACTTCTTGTTTTATTCAAGAATTATCAACCCAGCTTCTATTAGTAGCAACAGAAAAACTACAAACACTTTGCCCATTTGGAGTTTGTTTTAACTCAACATCTTGAGTAATATTTCAAATCAATTGAACTTTATTTAAATCCATAAACAAAAAATAAATAATTAAAAATTATGTTATAAAACACAATTAATATTATAAACATTAAAATAAGAATGCAAGAAATTATTTTTTATATTTTTAATAAAAACTATTCTCACTTTCATTATAATCTTTTCACAAAATTTGCAACCAAATATATAAGTTCAATATTTTTTTACTTTTTAATTGTTATTTAAATGAACAAAAATTCTAAAGAATAATTTTACTCATACAATTTCAAAACTATAGTTTTAAAATTGTATAGTTGATGAACGGATTTAATTTATTCTTTTGGAATTACGGCTTCTATTGCTGCAAAAGTAGCTTGCTTTCAAGCTGGAAGTATAACAGTTAAACTATCTCAAATTTCTCATTTAAAATGAGTAACAGCAGCTGTTAATAGATTATATGTTTTTCATTCAGCAACAACTTGAAATTTTCCACTTTCTTTTATTAAAAGTCCAATTTTTGTTTCTCTTTCTATTGGTTGAATTTGTTTGTAAAGCATTTTTCAATTAGAGTCAATAGTAAGTTTCAATTTATCTCATTGAACTAATTTTGATTTTGAAGCATAATTTGAAGGAACAGGATATTTGTGTCAATCGGCTCCTAGCATATCCTCTCAAGTAAAAACTCATTCAATTATTTTATTATTTTCACTTTTATAATCAGTAAGTCATGATGTATCTAGAGAAAGTTCATTTAGATTTATGTTATCTTCTTTTAATATTTCAGATAATAATTTTTTAGCATTTCTTATAGATTTTTCAGCAGATTCTATAAAATCTTTTATAACAAGAATTTTCTTTTGTTCCATATTATTTTTGTTTTTATATTTTAAAATATCACCCTTAATTATATTTAAACCTCAGATTTTTGTAAAATAAAATATATTTACTTATTTTGTTATTATGTTATTACATAAATTTTTCAGCTATTTTAGTTAAAAAATCACTAAAAAACAAAACTATAAAGATTCATAAAGCTAAGAAAGGTCAAAATGGCATTTTTGTTTCTAGAGAAACAAAAGAATCTTTTATTCAAAGCAGTTTTTTTATTTTTGATAAAAACATTTTTTGTGTTTTATAGTAAATTTTCATTTTTGTATAAGCTATAATTATTAGTCAAATTATACTTCATAAAAGGTAAGATAACATAATTGAATGAAAACTAAAATTTATTCAAGATATAAGTCATATTAAAATTGCTATTCTTAAATCACCTCATCACATCCAATTTCATCTAGAAACTAAAATTTGTAAAAATAAAAATAAAAAAACAAAAAAACTACCTAAAATAGCACTTCAAATAGCAGTTTGTTCTAAATCAAAAAGCAAGAAATATTTTGCAAATGCAATTAAATTTCAAAGTAAAAGTATTATCAAAATGTCCCAAATTTCTTTTAATCACTTTAGCATTATCAAATAAAAACTTCAAATCATGATAATTCAAAATATTATCGTGTAAATTATTTCTATTTGAATTAAAGAGTTATTAAATTCTGGTAAAATTTCAATTATTTTGAAGTTTGGAACTAGTGATTGTAAAGAGATAGTTAAAAATGTTATTCAAATCAAAGTTATTAAAATACTATCTGGAATTTCAAAATATAAAATATCATAAAATACATAAATTATTGTCAAAAATGAGAAAACTAAGAAAAATAAAAGTTTATATATTTCAACAAAATTTCAATTTAAAATTAAAGAAAAATCAATCAAAAAAACTCAAACTAAAAAAAATAATATTCAAGTTGTTATTTCTAAAATAGGGTAAAATAGAGAAATTTTTTTCTTGCAATATCTACATTTTCAAAAAGTTGAAATGTATGAAAATATTGGAATTAAATCAAAAGTAGAGAGTTTATGTTTGCATTTTGGACACTCACTTCTTCCTAAAATAATTCAAGATTTTTTATTTTTTAGTCTATCAATAATAACAGATGAAAAACTTCAAAATAAAGTTCAAAGTATAAATAGATATATATAAAAAAGAGTTTGCATAAAGTTTTTTGTTAAGTTTTTTTGGATTATATTGAAAAAATTTTACTTTCAAATCAAAAACAATATTATCTTTAAAATTAACTTCTAAATTTATGAAAAAATTTTTACTTTTATTTTTGATATTTTTATCTTCTTGTAGTTTTTTTGAAAAAAAGCAAGAAATTAAAAACCAAACAGAAGTATTACAAAAATATGAAGATAAACTAATAGTGACTTGAAAAATACTTGAATTTAATCCAAAAAATCTTGATTTTAAAAGCGATGATTCTATAACAAAATTTGTTTGAAAAGAAATTTCTTTTACTAATTTAAAATATGAACCAAATGATTTAGTTTTTCTTTCTGGAAATTTTATAATTGATACAAAATGAAATCAAACTTTAAGATTAGAAGCTTTTGAAAAATTAGATAAATTATCAAAAGATTTTTATAATGATTTATGAGTAAAACTAAAAATAGTTAGTGCTTATAGAAGTTATAATCATCAAGTTTGAATAAAACTTTGATGATGTTGAGATAATTTTTGTGCAAAACCTGGATTTTCAGAACATCAAAGCTGACTTGCTTTTGATATGTTTGAAACAACAAATAAAGAAGAATTTTTAAAAAAATATAAAAAATATTTTCATTGGATGAGTAAAAATGCTTATAAATATGGATTTCATAATTCTTATAGTAAGTGAAAAGAAATTGATTGATATGAAATAGAACCTTGGCATTGGAGATATGTTTGAGTTGATTTTGCAAAATACTTATGGGAAAACAATTTAACTTTTGGAGAATTTTATTATTTAAAATAATTTATGGTTGAAAAAAATAGAATACAAAACAAACAAAAATCATTTCAAAAAACAGGATTTCATAGAAAAAGGAAAGTTAAAAGGTGAGCTTTTGTAGTGCAAGATGAGTATTTTCAAAAAGCAAAAAAAGCAGGTTATAGGGCAAGAAGTGTCTATAAACTTTTAGAAATTCAAGAGAGATTTGATTTAATTAAACCTAATTTCTCTGTGATTGATATATGAGCTGCACCAGGTAGTTTTTTACAAGCAATTAAAGCAATTGTTAATAAAGATAATTTAATAGTTTGAGTTGATATAAAGCCAATAGAACCACTTAATTATTCAAATGTAAAAACAATAATTTGTGATATATTTGATTATGATAAATTAGTTTGAGAATTAAATAAATTTTTACCAGAAAATCATATATTTGATGTTATAACTTCAGATATTGCACCAAATACAACTTGAGTTTTTGATGTAGATCAATATGCTTCAGTTGAACTAAATATTGCAATTTGTCAGTTTAGTGATAGATTTTTGAAAAAATGATGAAATATGATTTTAAAAGTTTTTAAATGAGAAGATTTCAATGATTTAGTTCAGGAAGTGAAAAAAAGATTTACCAAAATGAAAACTTATAAACCTCTTGCATGTCGAGATAGTTCGCATGAAGAATATGTAATTTGTTTAGGAAAAAAATAAATTTGACTTTAGTCAAGATTAAGTAGAATATTTTCTTATTCTTTAAAAAACTTTATGACTCATCAAATTCCAAGATTAATTTTATTAGATGATAGTTGATTAGCAAAAATAAATCCTGAATTTATACGTTTTAATGAAATAAAAAATTGGTCAGTTGAAAGACAAATTTCAGTTTTTTGGAAATTGGTTAGAGAACATGTTTTTAAAGAACATCCAGAAATGTCAGAAGAAAAAATAGATAAATCAATGCAAGCTTTTAATACTGCTTATTGACTTGTAAAATATAAGTTTCAAGATATTGAAAGAAATACAGGTTGAAGATATTTTGATCATTTAGTTAGAGTTATGCAATATCTTGTAATAAATTCTAAAACTCCAACTATTAAAAAAACTATAATAGCTCTTTGTCATGATATAATTGAAGATACAGATGTAGATTTTAATACATTAAAAAGTATATTTTGAAGTTATATTGCATTAGCTGTTTTAATCATAAGTAAAAAACCTATTAAATTTTTTATAGAAGACAAAAAAGATATTGAAAAATTTATAGATATTAAAGAGACTTGAATACTTAACTCTAAATGACTTATATCAGATGAATTTTTACAAAAAAGAACTTATTTTTCAAGTAGTGTAACAGAAGAAGAAAAAAAAGCTTTAGAATTATTTAATGATTTAGAAAATAAATTAAAAGAAAAAAGAAGTGAAGAATATTTTTCTCATATGTTAAGTCATAGCAATATATTTATAAATAAAATATGAGATAATACTCCTTGTTTAAATCAGTTTTATGATAATGCATTATTATTGACATTAAATGTTAATTTAAATATAAGATTGTCAAAAGAAGAAATAAAAGAAGTATGTTTAGATGCTTTAGAGGTAAAATTTTGGGATAGAATAGATAATTTAAGAACAACTGAAATTTATGAGAATTTTACTTATGATAATTATAAAAAAGCACAAAGGAAAATTGTAGAAACTGAAAAATACTTTTATAAAATTGCTTTAGAATTTGATAATTTAATCTGAACAAATTTTTATAATTTGATATTTTCTGAGGTTGAAAAATTAAAAAACTTTATTTTATTTAAAAGTAAAGTATTGGTGAAAGATGATGTTTGAGAAATAATAGCAAAATAAAATTTTTGCTTTTTTTAAAATTAAAAATAATATAAAAAAAATATTTATTTATATTAAAAATGATAGTTATTTGAATAGATCCAGGAACTACTACAGTTTGATATGCAATTATAGAAAAAAAGTGAAATACCAAGATTTTACTTGATTATTGAGTTTTAAAAACAACTCCAAAAATTTCAATTTGAGAAAAAATTTTAGAAATTGCAAAAGACCTAAATTTTTTAGTTGAAAAATATTCTCCAGATAGAGTAGTAATTGAAAAACTTTTTTTTACAAATAACTTGAAAACTGCAATTGATGTAGCTCAAGTGAGATGAATGATTTTATATGAATTTTCAAAAAGATGAATTGAAATACTTGAACATACTCCATTAGAACTAAAGTCAGCAATTTGTTCTAACTGAAAAGCAAATAAGTTGCAACTTCAAAATGCTATAAAAATATTTTTTGATTTGGAAAATATTCCAAAACCTGATGATGCAGCTGATGCTATAGGGTTGGCTTATATGTGAATTTTAAAAAATTCAAGGTAAAAACATATATTTAACTTTCTTTTTATAATTTATGTAATCTTTATCTAAAGATAAGTGATTTTCTTCAGTTTTTGCTCTTAGATAATATATAAAACTCCAAGTAGAAAGTGATAAAAATGCAAATATAAATGTTTTAAAATCAAAATTTAAAATTGATGAAATTAAAATTGGAAGTCCTCCTATCCACCAAGCAATATTTTTACAAAAATAAGCTGGATGTCTCACAAATTTATAAGGTCCTGAAGTAATAATTCATCTATTTGTTAAATTACTTGCTTTGAGTCCAAGACTTATACTTGACCGAGAAAAAATTCACATCAAAAATAAAATAAAAATATTTAAAAATATATGTAGATAAAAATTATCAAATTGTGGAAAATCCAAAGAATACCAACCTATCATATTATTTGCAGCAGTATTAAAAGGTGGATAAGAAATTAAAGTCACAAGCCATCATAAAATAGTTGGTTCAACTGATTTTATATTATTATTAAATATTTTTCATTCAATCAAATATCACAAAGTGAAAAATAAAACATCAAAAAAAAGTATTATACTAAACATCATATAAAAAAAATATTTGTTGAAAAAATATAAAAAATCAACTGAAAATAGAGAAATATTATTTAAAGTAAAATATATGTTATTTGTCATATTAAAAATATGTCAAGTTAGCCAAAAAATCATAAGCGGTGCAAAAAATCATTTAACAAGCCAAGCTAAAATTGCTGTTTTTTCTTCTTTTTGAATTTTTATTTTTTCCTTTCTAAAAACTTTTTTATAAATAAATTCTAAAATAATTCTTGCTTTTGACTTTTCTTTTTCAATTAAGTAAAAAGGAATTAAAGCTATAATATATCAAATAATTATTCATAAAAAAACATCTTTTATATTTAAAGAAAAATCTAAAAAAGCGAAACTAAAATCTCACTTTAAATATGAAATATAGTAATTTTGATTTGAATAAAAAAGATAAATTAGAATTATAAAAAAAATAGTTGAAAAATAATTTTTTAAAAAATCTATCATAAAAAGTGATAAATAAGTAAAATTTTTTGCTTTGCAATATAAAAAACTTTCTTTTATTTTAGTTTTTTATATTATATATCAAATAATTTTTATTTTTTATTTTATGGGACATATTTATTTTATTTTATGAGTTTCTGGAAGTGGTAAATGAACTCTCATTTCAAATATAAAGAAATTAAATTTACCAAACATCCATATCCCACTTTCTTATAAAACTAGAACTAAAAGAGAAAACGAAGTTAATTGAATTGATGCTTGGTTTATCTCAAGAGAAAATTTTTTTTCTTGAGTGCAAAAAGGAGAATTTTTAGAATATGCTTTAATTCATGAGCTTGATTATTATGGAACAAAGTTTAAAGATGTTATTGATAATTGAGTGAATTTGTGAAAAATAGTTATAAAAGAACTTGATATTATTGGTCTTCAAGAACTGAAAAAAAATAAACCTGAACTTGATGAAAAATACACAACTATTTTTCTAAATATTCCAGAAAATATTTTAAGAGAAAGAATAAAAAAAAGATGAGTCTTTATGAGTAATGAAGAGCTACAAAGAAGAATAAATTCTTCTATTATGGAAGAGCAAAAAGCTAAAGAACTTTGTGATTTTATAATTGATGCTACAAAGTCTGAAGAAGAAGTTTTAAAAGAAGTTTTAAAAATAATTCAAAATAAATTATGAAAATTCATATAATCACTATATTTCCTGAAAGTTTTGAATCTTATTTTTTAAGTAGTATTTTAAAAATTGCACAAGAAAAAAAACTTCTTGAAATAAAATTTTATAAATTAAATGATTTCTCTGATATTTCAACAAAAAGAGTTGATGATAAATCTTTTGGAATGCACTGACAAATTATTTCTCCAAAACCACTTTCAAAAGCTATAAATCATATTTGGAAAAAAGAGTGAAAAAAATTAAAAATAGTTTATATGTCCCCAAGTTGAGATTTACTCACTCAAGAAAAAACTGAAATTTTTTTATCACTTTTAGAAAATGAATTTATTATAATTTGTGGTCATTATGAGTGAATTGATGAAAGAATAATTCAAAAATATGTTGATTATCAAGTAAGTATTTGAGAATATGTTATTTCTTCAGGAGAATTAGCTTCTATGGTTTTTATAGATGCTTTAGTTAGACAAATTCCTTGAGTTTTATGAAATACTGAGAGTTTTTTAGAAGAAAGTTTTTCTTTAAGATTGTCTAGACAAAAAGAGTATCCTCAATATACTAAGCCTAGAATTTTTGAGTGAATGGAAGTTCCAGAAGTTTTATTTTCTTGAAACCATAATGAAATAGAAAAATATAAACAAGAAAATTTAAAATAATTTTTAAAATAAATTTATGGATAAAGTAAATGATTTTATATATAATTTTTTGAACTTTGATTATATTTGATTTTTATCAAGTATTTTTTCTATGCTGACTTTTGAAACTTTTTTAAAATTTTTAATTATTTATTTTTTTATAGTTTGGATAGCAATAATTATTTGGGTTATAAAAGATATAATCAATAGAACAAATAGTATTTTGTTTCAGATTTTTTCTATATTAACTGTCTTACTTTGAACACCACTTTGAATAGTAGTTTATTTACTTATTAGACCTTCAAAAACTTTGTTTGAACAATATTATGAAGAAGCAAGTATAGAAGAAGATTTTGACGAAAATAAAGAAAACAAAGAAGATAAATATTTATGTCCTTTTTGTCAGTATCAAATCCAATCAGATTATAAATTTTGTCCAAATTGTAGAGAATGTTTGAAAAAAGTTTGTAATTTTTGTCAAAAAGAATTAAATCCAAAATGGACTATTTGTCCTTATTGTTGAAAGGATATGGAAGAGAAAATTGAAAAAATTTTAAATGATTCGTCAAAAAAGAAATAAAGATTAAAACTTTACATTTTTGTTTTTTTTATATAATTAACAAGATTTTTAATTTTTAAGTATATTAACATGATTTTAAATCATATGAAATCTATATTTGCCACAGAAAGTTTAAGAAAAAAAATTTTGGCAGTTTTATTATTGGTTTTAGTTTATAAATTTTTATCTGTTATACCAGTTCCTGGTGTAAATACTGAATGATTAAAAGCTGTAATGGATAAACAAACTGGACTTGCGTTTTTTTCGGCTTTAATGTGATGAGGTTTAGAACATTTTTCTATTATTCTGATGTGATTATCACCATACATTAATGCAATGATTATTTTACAACTTTTATGAGTAATAGTTCCAAAAATTGGTGATTTGCAAAAGCAGTGAGAACAAGGACAAAGAGTTATTACAAAATGGACTAGGTGGCTAACTCTACCTTTAGCTTTTATTCAAAGTTATGGTATGATAATTTTACTTAATTCGCTAGCTTGATGAACTATAATAGATACAACAAACACTTCTTTGGTTTTGATGAGTATGCTTATCATAACAACTTGAACTATATTTTTAGTTTGGCTTTGAGAAGTTATGACCGAATATGGGATTTGAAATGGTATAAGTATAATAATTACTGCTTGAATTTTGTCTGGAGTTCCTTGAGTAATTATTGGGCATATGAATTCTTGAGATTATTCACTTTTTGCAGGACTTTTACTCGCAACATTATTTATTATCTACATAATAATAAAATTTACTGAATGAAATAGAAGAATTCCAGTGATTTATGCTAGAACTGGAAGAGATGAAAAATCTTATTTTCCCATAAGAGTAAATCAAGCTTGAATGGTGCCTATAATATTTGCCGTTTCAATTGTTACTTTTCCTTGAATTTTAGGTCAAATTTTATCAAATCAAAATGGAGAGGTTGTTAAAAAAATATGAGAATATTTAGTATCTCATTTTTCTATGCAAAATCCAAGTTGGGTATTTATATTGATTTATTTTTTACTTGTAGTTTGATTTTCATTTTTTTATGTATCAATTACATTTAATACTGATAATGTTGCAGAAAGTATTCAAAAAAGATGAGGATATATTCCAGGTATTAGACCAGGGAATGATACAAGTGAATATCTTGCAAAAATATCAGCGCACTTAAATCTATTTGGTTGATCATTTTTAGCTTTAATTGCTGTTTTACCTTATATATTATCAAAACTTATGTCTCAAACTATTGATTTTATTATTTCATGAGCTTGACTTATAATCATAGTTTCAGTAATACTTGATATAATTAGAAAGATTGATAGTGAGATGAAAATGTTTGATTATTCTAAATATAAATAAAAAAATAAATCGCGCTTGCGATTTATTTTTTTATAACTTTATCTGTAAAAAGTATTCCATCAAGATGATCAATTTCATGTTGAACTATACGAGCTGAAACTCAAGAAAGTATAATTATTTTTTCTTTTTTATTTTCATCTATATAAGAAAGTTTTATTTGAAAATATCTTTCAACTTCTCATCTTTCTCATGGAACTGATAAACATCATTCTCATTCTATTTCACATTCTTTTGAATGTTCTAAAATTTTTGGATTTATCATCATAATAGTTTGAAAATTTTCATCTTCCCAAGTTTTTAGCATACTCACTACAATAAGTCTTTTATTGTATCATATTTGTGGTGCAGCAAGTCAAACTCATTTATTGTTTGGATTTTTTATATACTTTATCATTTCACGACCAAGTTTGATGTAGGTATTAAACTCGTTTATCTTGATTTCTTCACTTATTTTCCTAAGAATTTCATTTTGTTTTCCAGTTTGGATTTTTAACATAAATATTTTTAAATAATATTTTTTATTATAAAAAGTTTTTTATTTTTTCAAAACTAATTTATCATTTTCTATACTTAAAACTACATTATCTCAAAATTTTAATTCATCTTTTAGTATAAAATTTGAAAGTTCATTTAAAATTATATTTGTAATAGCTCTTTTTAGAGGTCTAGCTCAAAATTCTTTATCATATCAAATTTTTGCTAAGTATTTTTTTAAACTTTCATCATATGTAACTGTAATATTTTTTTCTTTTAAAGTTTTGGTTATATCCTCAAGTAAGATATCTACAATTTGAATTATTAAATTTTCATTTAATGCATTAAATTTAATTATATCATCAATTCTATTTAAAAACTCTGGTCTAAAAAATTCTCTTAGATTTTCTTGTAATATATTTGAAGTCATTATTATAATTGTATTTTTAAAATTAACTGTTCTTCATTTTGAGTCAGTTAATCTTCCGTCATCTAAAACTTGTAATAATACATTAAATACATCTGGATGAGCTTTTTCTACTTCATCAAAAAGTATTACTGAATAAGGTTTTCTTCTTACAGCTTCTGTAAGTTGTCCTCATTCTTCATATCAAATATAACCTGGAGGTGCCCCGATAAGTCTTTGAACTGAAAATTTTTCCATATATTCACTCATATCAATTCTTATAAAAGCATTTTTAGAGTCAAATAAATTTAAAGCTAAAGCTTTTGCAGTTTCAGTTTTTCACACTCAAGTAGGACCAAGGAATAAAAAACTTCAAAGAGGCTTGTTTTCATCATTAAGTCCTGCTTTTGCTCTTTTAATAGCATTTGCTACTGAAGAAATTGCTTTATCTTGTCAAACTACAGATTTTTTTAAATATTCTTCTAAATGTAAAATTTTATCTTTTTCACTTTGAACTAGTTTTGAAACAGGAATAGAAGTCCATTTTGAAATGATTTCCGCAATATCTTCTACTTCTACTTTATCTTTTAAATAAGACTTTCCTGAAGCTTTTATTTCTTCAAGTTTTGTATCAATTTCTAAAATTTCTTTTTCTAAAGTGGGAATTTCAGAGTAATTTATTTTTGCAACTTCTGCAAAATTAGCTTCTATTTCATAGTTTCTTGCTTTTAATTTAAGATTTTCAATTTTTTCTCTTAGATTTTTTGAAGTAATAATTAAATCTTTTTCTTTTTTCCAAGATGTTTCTAATGTTTTGTATTCTTCTTTTTTTAAAATGATTTCTTTTTCTAATTCTTCTATTTTTGGTACTGATATCACTTTTTTTGTATCGGTATTTTGTTCAACCTTTTTAGCTTCTAACTCTATTTCTAGATTTCTTATTTTTTTCTCTAAAATATCTAACTCAACAGGCTTTGAAATAGTTTTTAATTTTACACTTGATAGAGCTTCATCAATTAAATCAATTGCTTTATCTGGTAATTTTCTATCAGTTATATATTTTATACTTAAATCTACAGCTGAAACTATAGCACCATCTGTAATTTTTATACCATGATGAGCTTCGTATTTATCTTTTATTCATCTTAAAATAGCCAAAGCATCTTCGCGATTTGGTTCATCAACCACTACTTGCGCAAACCTTCTTTCAAGAGCTGAATCTTTTTCTATATATTTTCTGTATTCATTTATAGTTGTAGCTCCAATTAGATGTAGAGCTCATCTTGCTAAAGATGGTTTTAATAAATTTCAAGCATCTGCTTGTCATTCTGCAGCTCAAGCTCAAACTATTGTGTGTATTTCATCAATAAATAAAATTATATTTCAAGCAGATTTTTCTACTTCATTTATAACTGATTTTAATCTTTCTTCAAATTCTCATCTATAGCTTGCTCAAGCTATTAAAGCTCACATATCTAGAGTTATAATTTTTTTACCAAGTAAATTTTCTGGAACTTCACGCTCTATTATTTTTCTAGCAATTCATTCAATTATTGCAGTTTTTCAAACTCAAGGATCTCAAACTAGAACTGGATTATTTTTTGTTCTCCTTGATAATATTTGAATAGTTCTTCTTATCTCTTCTTCTCTTCAAATTACCGGATCAATTTTTCCATTTTTAGCTAGTTCTACTAAATCTATTCAGTATTTTTCTAAAGCACTTTTATTAGTTTCATTATTATTCATAATTTATAAAGTTAGAATATAAATTAGCACACATGTATTATATGTGCTAATTTATTAAAGTCAAAAGATTTTTTAAATTTTATTTTATCAATAATATACTTGGTGTTTTTGTTTGTATTTCACTATCATATTCTACTATCATTGGAGCATTTGCATATCAATTTTTTGTCATATCTATTCAATAACTACTTCAATTTATAGAAGTATTTACTCAATTTACAAATCATCTAAAATGATTTAAATCATATCTTTTAGCAGTTTGTAAATCACAAGTAGTATTTATATAAAAAGGACATTTTGGGGTAGCTGAACTTGCTCAACCTATTGTATTATAAGATAAAATACTTCATTTTATAAATAATTGATTTTTTGCACTTGAGTTATCGCTATAATAATTGCTTCAATCTCAAGATAATAAACTTCTATCTGTTATAAGTGTAGCTGCTACAAATTGTACTGTATTTTTTATCCATATATTTCATCAAGTTCCATCAGATTTTTTAAGTGCAATTATAATTTTTGGTTTTCAAGATACTTTTAATATATCGTTTGTAATTATTACATTTCAACCATTTACTATTATAGTATCTATTCAGGTACTAAAACTAGAATTATTTATACTTTGAGTTGTATTGAAATATTTTACACTTCAATAAGTTCAAACTCAAACTTTTTCATATTGAGAAATATTTTTTTTAATTTGAGTGTATATCTCAGTTTTATCTAATTTTCAAATATAATTGATACTACTATCTTCAACAACAGCAAAAGAATTTTCGTTTTTATGAGTAATTCAAGTTATATTTATTTCATTGTTTATAGCTGAATTAGAGTAAATTTGTTCTAAAGAAGGATATTTTATATTATCATTTCATAAATTATAATTAATATTTGAACTATATTTTACATCAAATTTAGACAAAGCAGCTAAAACTATTTTAGGAGTTGCTTTAAATCAATCTAGAAAATTATCACCTATAGGTCAAGAATAATATTTTATAATATTTGATTTATTACCTATGGATAGATTACAATCAGAATTTGTATATTCATAAGTATAATCAGTATTATTACTATTTGGTTTTACATATCATATACATTTTTGAGTATTATTTGTTTTTTCAATATCTTGAAAACTTATACGATGATTCATAAAAGTACTTCAACTCATTATATCTAATTTATGTTGAATATCTAAATTAGTTATGTTATCACTTCAAGGACTTTTATTTAAAACAATATTTCAACTAAATTCAGTTTCTATATCTCTTATAAATATATTATTTGTATTATTTGTTAAGCTATCAACTTTTATAACTGGAGTAAATTTAAAATTAGTATTATATTTTTGTGTAAAATTAGCTCAAGCAGGAGTATTTTCTCATACTCAGGTATTTCAATTCAAAGCAGTTACTATAACTTTTAAATTACTTACTTTTATATCATTGTTATTTGAAGTAAAGGTATATCAAGCTTTAGTTGGAGCTTTTGATTTTATATCTATATTATAATTTCAACTTACATTATATCAACTACCAGAATTTAAAACTAATCAATTTACTAAACTAAAAGGATTATTAGAATAAGATATAGCATTTCATAAATCAAGATTATTTATTTGATCCGTATCAACATTATTATCAAATCATATTTCTACTGTTACATTTTTTATACCAGTCTCATTTTTTATTACATTTCAATAAGTATCTCTTAATTTGAAATTTATATTATGAGTTTCAGTATTATCTGCTATTTTTTCATCATTTAATGTTGAAGTGAAAGTTGAAGCTTCTGTAACTCATATATTATTTGGATTTAAAGTAACACTTGGAGTTCAAGCTACTACAGAAATATTTGATGGATTAGAAATATTTCAACTAGAATCAGTTACTATAAATTGGTAACTTTTTGCTTTTCTAAAATCATGAGTAAAAGTATTTGTTATATAGTTTGTTGTTGCTGTAGAATTCCGATTTTGAACTTCTATTTTTTGAATATTTTCAGGGGTAGTAAGTGATTTAGTATGATTTGCTGCAAATGGTTTAGAAAAATTAACCCAACTAGCGTCATTTACATCTGGTGGGGTTGTATCAAGAGAAATATTATCTATACAAATCCATCATAGATTTTCAGAGAAAGCACATCCATTTATTTTTCAAGTTCATCTATTATAAACTACTTTAGTGTTATTGTCTCATGGTACTAAATTAGTTTGAGAAAAATAAATCCATCAAGCAGCATTACACCAAGCATACCCAGAAAAAGTAAAAGTGTTATTTCAATTATTTTTTAATTTAACTTTTGATGCTCATGCTACATTTCAAATATCAAAACTACACCATCCTAAATTAGAATCTGTAGAACTTGATAGATTAGAAAGCCAAAAATTTCATGTTATTCACATATCTCAAGTTCATTCATTAAAATTAGCTTGATTCATAGAATATGAACTTGTAATAATTTTTACTCAATTTGTAGTATTATTTGGAAAAACAAGTTTTCAACCATATCACGCTCAAGTAGTATCTTCAGCTACATTTCAAGTTAAAAGTATATTGTCAGCAACTGTTGCTGCATTGGAATTATTTATACTAAAAAATGAAATTATTAGTATAAATAGTAAAATTTTTGTTTTCATAAAATTTTTGTTAAAAATAAATTTTTTAATTTTGTTTTAAAGTTTGAAAAAAGTCTTTACATTGAGCAATTAAATTCCTAGTTTTTAAAATACTACATTTACTTTCATCTTTATTTTGAATTGCTAATTTGAAATTGATACTATCGCTACACTCTTCTTTTAAAGTAGTATTTATAATTTTTCCACATACTTTAATATCATTTTTTGAAATAGCTTCTTTTAAAAAATTAGCATCACTAACTTTTGATAAAGCATTTTTACAGTTTTCCTTTTTATTTGTATCTTTTATTAAATTACACTTTAATATATCATTATTATTTATAGCTAATTGTAAGTTAATAGTATCTAAACAATTATTTTTAGTTTCTAGTAATGTAATTTTTTGACAATCATTTATATTATTTGTTTCAATAGCTTTTGTAAAAATATCTATATCAGAAGAATTTTTGATTTTATTTTCACAATAAATTTTATCATTTTCAGATAGATTTTTACATATACTCAAATCTTGAGTTGAACTAGAATTTTCTATTTTATAGAAAGTTATATCTGCTATACAAATTTGTCTTAAAGAAATATTTTTTATTTTTTCACAAATTTTCTCATCATTTTTTTTATTTGCATCATTATAATAATAATTATTTAAACAGTCATTTTTTGAATTTTCATTTTTTACAAGCAAACAATGCTTTGCATTATTTTCTAAACTGGCTTTTGCTAAGTTTCAATTATCAATACAATCTTGTTTTGTTTTTGTATCTTTTATTTCTTGACAAATAGCTGTATTTCAAGTTTGTCCAGCTGAATTAACAAGTTTAATATTTTCTAATCTTTCTTGTTCTTGTTTTTTTATTAAGTCTTCTTGAATTTTTTCATTTTCTTCTTGTGATAAAATATTTCAAGTTTGAGATATAGAAATATCTACTATATCCGCAGTATCATTATCTATAGTATTATTATCTTTTGAAAGTAAGGTTATAACTAAAATTATTAGTAGTTATAATTCAGATTGATACTCAAATCAAAATATTTTTTTTCATAGTTTATAAGTTATTATTAAAAAATAACAGATTAAATCATAAAATTTTAAACTAGATTTTATTTTTAATGATTTTAAAAAGTTTATATAAAATGAAGAAGATTTTTTTAAATTTTTACTAGAAAATCTCTATAAATTATATATTTTTTAGTATTTTTACTACTTTTTATTATCTTAGTTTAGATATACTTTTTGTATATAGCAGGATTTTTAACTTGCTAATAATAATTTTTTTGCTATATATAAATTAGCAAGTGTTAGTTTCATTTTTTTTAAATTTAAAGCATTTTTTGTAATCATTTCTATCTAAATTTAGTAAATCAAAGCTGACATTGTATTAATCAACTATCTGTATCTACTTATAAAAACTTTTTATTTCTTATTATCTTTCTATTTTTTCGTATTAAATCACAAACTCATAAAACTATTTTGAAAACATATTTATTTCGATTAAAAAATTAAAATATTTACTTTTATTATATTCATTTTAGTTATTTCTTATAATCATTTTATAATTTTATGTTAAAATCCTTTTTTTATTCTATAGTTTTTTAAATAATCAAATAGTAATCTATTTTAAAATTTACGAACACAACGAACACTTTTTGAAGTAGACTTATCGTAGCCGTTGTAGAAATTTCCATCAGTGAAATACAAAAACCGCGCGTTAATATTAATGCTCTCGGTAGAAGACCAATAGATTGGGGCAGACAAACCACCAATAGTATTTCTATAAATATAAAGTATTCTTAATTCATTTAAAGTTGGTAATCTCCAGTCAGTAAATCATCAATCTGTTCTACTTATACAATTAGTAATTGCATTAGCCTATGCTCTTGCATTTCCTAAATCAGCTGTCATCGCAACTATTCAACCACCAGCATATTTTCCTCATCAACAAGCAGTTCATATAGATACTCACACACAATCTCAAGTTCAAGCTGTTCAACACATTAATCATCATGTTGAAGTAAATCATTTTACTGCTTGGTTTTCTCAACATTGTCTTCATATAAATCAATTAAAATAACTCATAAATTTTCCACCACTTATTTCTCAACTTGGAGTTCAAGAAGGCCAAGAAATAGCAGCTACTGCCACTAATCACACAAGTACCAAAAAAGATAAAAATTGGATTGCTATATTCTTAGCAAATAAAAATATTATTTTTTTCATATTTTTAAGAATTATAAAGATAAATTTTATAACATTTGAATTATAATATTTATTTTAAACTTTGTCAAAAGATTTTTTAAATTTTGCACAATATGTTTTTGAACTTATACATATAATCAAATTTTAAATTTCAAGTTTGCAATAATTAAAATTTA
>OGCL01000125.1_pt1 | contig 87078 bp, 94 predicted proteins | sample 1570041 | NCBI WGS metagenome assembly OGCL01 (sample SAMN06266162, study PRJEB24511) | hot springs metagenome | isolation source: Hot spring water | place: South Africa: Limpopo | collected 2015-06-22
CGGAGACGGCTGCGGCGACCATCTCGCAGTAGATCGCGGCGCCGGGCTTGCGGATCACCAGTGCCCCCAGCACGGCGGGGAAGAGCCACATCCCGTGGACGAGGGTCTCCACCGGCGGGTAGAAGACGAAGAGGTTGCCGACCAGGTGGTAGCTGAGGTTCCAGCCCCAGAAGATGACTCCGGAGGCGACGGCGAGCACCGAGGCGACCACGATGTCCCCGATGGTGGCCTCCCTCTTCTTGCCCAGGATGTTGATGCACTCCACCTCTTTGACCCCGGTGTTGTCGGCTACGGTCAGCACGGTGGTGGGCACAATCATCGTTCACCCCCCCGCACGCCGGACCACTTCCACCAGCCGCCACCGCTTGAGCTTGGACAGGGGGCGCGTCTCCTCAATGCGCACCAGGTCCCCGACCTGGGCTTCCCCCCTCTCGTCGTGGGCGTAGTACCGCGTGCGGTGGCGCACCCGCTTGTGGTACAGGGGGTCCTCCCTGAACCGCTCCTCCAAGACCACGATCGTCTTGGCCATCCGTGCGCTCAACACTCGTCCCAATCTCTGTTTACGCATGTTCCCGCTCCCGGAGGATGGTCATGGCGCGGGCGATGTCCCGCTTGGTCTTGACGAGCTCGGCTGTGTTGGTGAGCTGCCCCGAAGCCAACTGGAACCGCAGGGTGAGGAGCTTGCGCTTCCATTCGCTCACCCGCTGGTTCAACTCCTCCGGGGCCAGCTCCCGCATCTCCCGGGCCTTCATTTCTCTCCTCCCAGTTGAAACCTCGTCCGCAGCTGGGTGGCGATGGGCAGCTTGCAGGAAACCCTGCGGTGGATGTCCTTGGCTTCCTCCAAGGAAACCCCGCTCAGCTCGAACATGATCCGCCCGGGTTTGACCACAGCTACCCAGTTTTCGACCTCGCCCTTGCCTTTACCCATTCGGGACTCCGCGGCCTTCTTGGTGTACGGCTTGTCCGGGAAAATCCGGACCCAAACGCGCCCGCGGTGGGTGGCGCGGGCCAAGGCCGTTCGCACCGCCTCGATCTGCTGGCTGGTGATCCAGGCCGGAGCGAGGGCTTGGATGCCATACTCCCCGAACACCACTTCGTTGCCCCGACTGGCGATCCCCTTCATCCGCCCGCGGTGCTGCTTGCGGTACTTCGTGCGCTTGGGAAACAGAGCGGGCATCCTAGGTCCTCTCCCCGGTGGCTCGGGCCAAGGTCCATACCTCGCCCCGGAACACCCAGGCCTTGACCCCGATCACCCCGTACTTGGTCCAGGCGATGGTCTGCCCGTAGTCCACGTCGGCCCGCAGGGTGTGCAAGGGGACACGGCCTTCCTTCATTTCCACCGAGCGGGAGATCTCCGCTCCCCCCAACCGCCCGGAAACCCGGATTTTCACCCCTTGGGCCCCGGCCGCGATGACCCGCCGGATCGTCTCCTTCATCGCCCGATAGGGGTTGGTGCGGTTCTCGATCTGGAAGGCCACGTCCTGGGCCACGAGGGGAGCCTCCAATTCAGGTCTCTCCACTTCCACCACCCCGATGCGAACCTCCCGTCCCACCAGGCGAGAGAACCTCTCCTGGAGGGCAGCGATCTCCGCCCCGGCCCGGCCGATGATGATCCCCGGCCTGGCCGCCCGGATGGTCACCGTCACCCTCCCCTCGATGGTGCGTTCGATGAGGACCTCGGCGATTCCCGCTCCCCGGTAGTCCCGCTGGATGGCCTCGCGCAGCCGGCGATCCTCGGCCACGTACTCGGGGACCTTCTCCGCAGGGGCAAACCACGTGGACCGCCATTTGCGGAGGACACCGATTCGGAACCCCACCGGGTGTGTCTTGTGCCCCACTATGCCTCCTTCTCCCCCACGGCCACCGTGATGTGGGCCATGGGGCGGCGGATGATATCCGCCCGCCCAAAAGCCCGGGGGTTTAGGCGTCGGATGCGCGGGCCTTCATCAACCACAGCCCGCACCACCACCAGCCGATCCCCGTCCATCTCGAAGTTGTGCTGGGCGTTGGCCACCGCTGAGTCCAGGACCTTCCCGATCAACCGGCTGGCCTTGCTGGGGGTGAGGGCCAAGATCCGCCGAGCCTCCCCCACCGGCTTACCCCGGATCTCCCGGGCCACCAGCCGAGCCTTCAACGGCGACACCCGCACAAACCGCGCACGCGCAACCGCTTCCCTCATGGCCTCTCCCTCACTTGGGCACCACGACCTTCTTCTTCACCCCACCGTGGCCCCGGAATGTCCGGGTGGGAGCAAACTCCCCCAGACGGTGCCCGATCATGGCCTCCGTCACCCGCACCGGGACGTGGGTCTTGCCGTTGTGGACCCGGAGGGTTAACCCCACCATGTCGGGGGTGATCATCGAGGCCCGGGCCCAGGTCTTGATCTCTTGAATCTCACCTTTGCGGAACCGGGCAATCTTTTCCATCAAGTCGGGCGCGACAAACGGCCCCTTCCGCTTGGAGCGTGCCATTTCACTTCCTCCTCTTGAGGATGACCTTGTCGGTGGGCTTTTTGCCTCGGGTGGGAACACCTCGGGCCAACTTGCCCCACGGGGTCTTGGGGGGTCGCCCCTCGCCGGTCCGGCCTTCCCCTCCCCCATGGGGGTGATCGTCGGCCGCCATGGCCACGCCCCGCACCTCCGGTCTCCAGCCCAAGTGGCGAACGCGCCCGGCTTTTCCGTGGCGAACGTTCTTGTGATCCGGATTGCTGACTTGGCCAATGGTGGCCAGGCAGTCCAGCCGGAACACCCGTAATTCCCCAGAGGGCATCCGCACCACCGCCCGATCCTCCTCTTTGGCCAACAGCTGAGCGGCCGTACCCGCAGCGCGGGCTACCTTGCCCTTGGACCCAGGAGAGAGCTCCAAGTTGTGGATCAGGGTTCCCGCAGGGATGGCCCGCAGGGGGAGAGCATTGCCTGGCTTGGGCTCGGCCTTGTCCCCCGCCTCCACGGTCTCCCCCACGCGAAGTTCCACCGGGGCCAAGATGTATCGCTTTTCCCCGTCCGCGTAGTGGAGGAGGGCGATCCAGCCCGAACGATTGGGGTCGTACTCCACCGCCACCACCCGGGCCGGGATGCCCCACTTGTCCCTCCCGAAGTCCACCACCCGGTACAACCGCTTGTGTCCGCCGCCCCGGTGCCGGACCGTGACCCGGCCCTGGCTGTTCCGTCCGGCGTGCTTCTTGAGGGGGACAACCAGAGTCTTCTCCGGCTCGTCCTTGGTGACTTCCTTGTAGTCAGGAACAACGGCGTGGCGCTGCCCCGCGGTGACTGGATTCAGCTTCTTCAAGCCCATAGCGTCACCTCGCGATGTCGATCTTGTGGCCCGGCGCAAGCTGCACGATGGCTCGCTTCTGGTGCGACGTCCGCCCGTGCCGGCGATCCATCCTTGTCCGCCGGGGTTTCCCTTCCCGCCGCTGAACCCAAACCTTCTCCACCTTCACCCCAAACAGGGTCTCCACAGCGTCCCGCACCTCGCTCTTGCCGGCCTTGAGGGCAATCTCGAACGTGTACTTGCCCTCTTCCATCCCTCGCCAGGTCTTCTCGGACAGCACCGGCCGGAGGATGATGTCTTCGGGGCGAACCTCAGGCATGGACGACCCTCCTCTCCAAGGCTTCAACGGCCCGCTCGGTAACCAGGACCCCTTCGTGCACGAGAACATCGTAGGCGGTGAGGGCATCGGACCGCACACACTGCACCCCGGGGATGTTGGCAAAGGACTTGGCCACAGGAACAACGAACTCCTCAGGGGCCACCACAACCAGGGTCCGCTCCGGGCACACCAATTGGCTCAGAAGCCTGATCCCCTCCTTTGTGCGGGGCTTCTGGAAACCCAGGCGATCGATGGCCTTGACCTGCCCTTCCCTGTACCGAGCGGAGAGCGCCGCGGCCAGGGCCCGGCGCTTCATCCTCCGAGGAAGGGCCAACTCCCACGCCCGGGGTTTGGGCCCAAAGGTGACCCCACCATGACGCCAGATGGGGGAGCGGGTGGACCCGTGTCGGGCCCGGCCAGTGTGCTTCTGAGGCCAAGGCTTGCGGCCACCGCCGCTCACTTCCCCACGGGTCTTGGTGCTCGCTGTCCCCTGCCGGCGGTTTAGCAGGTGAACCCGGACCGCCCGCCACAGGAGGTCCCCAGACACTTCGGCTCCAAACAACTCTTCCCCTACGGCCAGTTCTTCGGGGGGGGCCTGCAAATTGTCGAACCGATACAGGCTGAGCTTAGGCATCGTGTTTCCTTATCCGGACCAGGCCTGAGCGCGGCCCAGGCACAGAGCCCTTTACCACCACGAGCCGCCGCTGGGGGTCCACCGCCAGCACCTGGAGGTTGCGCACGGTAACCCTCTCCGCCCCGTAATGGCCAGGGTAGCGTTTGCCCTTGACCACCTTGCGCAGCCCCATACCGGCCGAACCGGGTCGACGGAACCACTTGTGCCCGTGGGACTTCGGTCGGGACCGAAAATTCCAGCGCTTGATCGTTCCAGCAAACCCCCGGCCCTTGGAAGTCCCAGTTACGTCCACCCTCTCGCCGGGGGAAAACACGTCCACACCCACTTCCTGACCGACGCGGTACTCCCCAGCCTCAGACAAACGCACCTCGAATAGATGGCGGCGGGGACTCAGGCCCGCCTTGCGAAACACCCCCAAAACGGGCTTGGCGAGCTTGCGTTCAGGGATCTCCCCCGCACCCAGCTGGAGGGCCGTGTACCCATGGTCATGGGCGCTCTTGATCCCCACCACCACCGCCGGCTCCACGCACAACACCGTGGCCGGGACAGCCCGCCCCTCCTCGTCGAACCACTGCGTCATCCCTGTCTTTCTGCCCAGAAGTTCCATGGACATGGTGGCCTCACAACTTGATCTCGATGTCGATCCCCGTGGGCAGTTCCACTTCCATGAGGGCGTTGATGGTGGCCGCACTGGGTTCTTTGATGTCGATGAGCCGGCGATGAACCCGCCACTCGAAGTGTTCCATGGACCGCTTGTCCACGTGAGGGGAGCGCAGAACCGTGTACAGGCGGCGCTGGGTGGGAAGGGGGATCGGACCACTGACCTTGGCCCGGGTGGCCGCTGCGGTGTCCACAATCTTGCGGACCGCGGCGTCCACGAGCTCGTGGTCGTAGCTCTGAACCTTGATGCGAATCTTTTCCCTAGCCATGGTATCCTCGGCTCCTCAAAATGTTTCCGGCCACTTCCGGTGGCACTTCAGCATAGCGGGTCACCCGAAGGGTATGAACGGCCCGTCCTTGAGTGAGGGACCTCAGTTGGGTCGCGTACCCTAACGTCTCCCGTAGGGGGATGGCACACCGCACCACTTCCACCACCCCGCGGGCTTCGATGGACTGGATCTCTCCCCTTCGCCGACCCAGGTCCGAGACAACCTCTCCGAGGTACTCGGTGGGCGTGATTATATCCCCCTCCATCACCGGTTCCAGGAGCACGGTGCCCTCCCGCTCCACCGCCCTCCGCAAAGCTTGCGTTCCACACGCTTCGAACGCCACATCGGTGGAGTCCACAGGGTGAAACCGACCCCCCACCAACACCACCTCCAGGTCGGTCAGGGGGAACCCTCCCACTGGGCTGGCGGTGAGAGCCCCCTCCACCCCACGTCTCACCGCCGACACGAACTCCGCCGGCACCACCTCGGGCCCCACCTGGCTGACGAACCGCACGCCTGCCCCCCGGGGGAGGGGATTGATCCTCAGGTGAACCTGGGCGTACTGACGATGCCCGGCCAGGGTGCGGTCCAGCTCCTCCACCACGTCTACGGGCCGGGCCACTGTTTCCTTGTAGGCCACCAGGGGAGGCCCGACCCGATGGGGCACCCCCAGCTCCTGCCGCACCCGCCGCAGCTGGACCTCCAGCTGCAGCTCCCCCATCCCCCCCACGAGGAGCTGTCCGGTGGCCTCGTCCGTCTGAACCCGAAAGGTGGGATCCTCCTGGGCGATCTTGTCCAGCGCTTCCCTCAAGGGTTCAGCGTCCCGCTCCGACCGGGGCTCAACCGCCAGGAAAACCACAGGCTCAGGAAACCCTATCCTCTCGAGGAGGACAGGGGATTCAGGGTCGCAAAGGGTGTCCCCGGTGAGCACGGTCCCCGAGGCAATCAACCCCACAATGTCCCCGGCGTGAGCCTCGGCCAGCCGCTCCCGCCGATTGGCGTGGAGGCGGAAGATCCGGGTCAAACGGAGGCGCTGGCCCGAGGTGGCGTTGAGTACGACTTGCCCCTCGGCCATGGTACCTGCGTAGATCCGCGTGTACACCAGACGGTCCGCGTACGGGTCGGTCGCCACCTTGAAGGCCAAGGCCGCCAGGGGGTCCTCCGGGGAGGGTCTGCGAACCTCCGTTTCGTGACCATCCAACGAAAACCCCTGCACGGGGGGTACGTCCAAGGGAGAAGGGAACAAGTCCACCACCGCGTCTAGCACCGGTTGAACCCCGATGTTGGCCAGGGCCGAACCTCCCAGCACCGGGACCCACCGGCGCTCCAGCACAGCCTGGCGGGCCACAACGCGGGCCTCCCGAGGATCAATGGTTTCCCCGGCTAGGAACCTCTCGGCCAAAGCGTCGGAGATCTCCGCCAACCGCTCCAGCAGCTTCTCCCTCCAAGCCCAGGCCTCGGGTTGGACCTCCGGGGGAACGGGCAGGGCGGTGTACGCCTTGCCCTGGGTGGCAGGGTCCCACCGAACTGCGCGAAACTCCACCAGGTCGATCATCCCCAGGAGGCGGCCTTCGGCGTCCCTCCACGGGAACCCCAGGGGGAGCACCACCGCCCCCAACCGTTCCTCGATTTCTCGCACGGCCCGGGAGAAGTCCGACTCCACCCGGTCCAGTTTGTTGATGAACGCCAGGCGGGGAACGCGGTACCGGTCGGCCTGGCGCCACACGGTTTCCGACTGGGACTCCACGCCCTCGACGCCAGAGAACAGGACGATCGCCCCATCGAGCACGCGCAGGCTGCGCTCTACCTCGGCGGTGAAGTCCACGTGCCCTGGGGTGTCGATAATGTTGATCTGGTGCTCCCTCCAGGGGACGGTGGTGGTGGCGGCGGTGATGGTGATGCCCCGCTCCCTCTCCTGGTCCATCCAATCCAGTTCGGTGTTGCCGTGGTGGACCTCCCCCATGCGGTGGATGCGCCCCGTGTAGTACAGGATGCGCTCAGAAAGGGTGGTCTTCCCCGCGTCGATGTGGGCAATGATCCCGATGTTGCGGACCCGCCGGACGTCAAAAGGGAGGCCCGCCATGGAACCCGCTGGGCGGTCTACCAGCGGTAGTGGGCGAACGCGCGGTTGGCCTCGGCCATCCGGTGGGCTTCCTGCTTTTTCTGGAAGGCCCCACCTTCCCCTCGAGCGGCTGCAGCCAGCTCCGCGGCCAGCCGTTCGGGCATCGTCTTTTCACCCCGAGCCCGGGCCGCTTGCACGATCCACCGCATGCTGAGCATGGTCTGGCGGTGGGGAGGGACCTCGAACGGAACCTGGTAAGCTGCCCCGCCGACCCGCCGGGAGCGAACCTCGATCTTGGGCATGCAGTTCTGAATGGCCTTGAGGAACGTCTCGAGGGCCGGACCATCGCCGCGGCGCTCCATCAGATCCAACGCCTCGTACACCACCCGCCGGGCCAGCGACTTCTGCCCATCCCACATCACGTAGCAAATGAACTTCTCCACCAACTTGGACCCGTACCGAATGTCGGCAGCCACATCGCGACCGGGGATGACAACGTCGAAGGTGGGCACGACTAACCCTCCTTGGGCCGGCGCACACCGTACCGAGACCGGCTCTGCTTGCGGTTCTCCACCCCGGCAGCGTCCAACGCGCCCCGGACGATGTGGTACTTCACACCGGGGAGGTCCTTCACCCGGCCGCCCCGCACCAACACAATGGAGTGCTCCTGAAGGTTATGGCCCTCCCCTGGGATGTAGGCCGTCACTTCCCTCCCGTTGGACAGGCGCACCCGGGCCACCTTGCGCAAAGCCGAGTTGGGCTTCTTGGGGGTGCGGGTGAACACCCGCAAACACACTCCCCGCCGTTGGGGGCAGCCCGTCAGGGCCACCGACTTGCTTTTGGACGGATTGGGTTTCCGTCCCCGACGCACAAGTTGACTGAACGTGGGCATGGTCGACCCCCGAATTGTAGCTTCCTTGTCCGCCCGCTCAACGGGGCGGGTTCTCCTTCTTGGGAAAGCCTGTCCCCACCGGGATGCGCTTTCCCACCATCAGGCAGGGCTTGAGTCCACCGAGGTGGTCCTCCTCGCCCCGCAACGCGGCGTCGGCGAGCACCTTGGTGGTCCGCTCGAACGAGGCCGCAGCCAGCCAGGACTTGCGCAACAAAGCTGCCCGGGAGATCCGCAAAAGCTCCCGTTCTCCCTGGGGTAGCTTGTATTCCGTCAACCGAACCGCACGGGCCTCGCCGTGGAGGTCAACCTTGGCCTGGCGGACACCCACGCCAACAGCTCGCTGCAGGACCTCGGCCGTCAGCTTGTCCCCCGCCTCGGCGAGGGTCACCCCACCCTTGGCCAACGGGGCCAGCAACTTGGCCCCAATCAGCTCCTCGCGGGAGGCCCGGATCCGTTCGTTTTCCTCGGCCAGGCGGCGCACCTCCAGCTGGAAAAGCTCGAGGGGAACCACGTCGTTGAACACAAAGGACGAGTCCCCCGGGTCCACCACCCTCACGTTGTTGAGGATCTGGCGGATCACCACCTCGAAGTGCTTGTCGTTGATGTCCACCCCTTGGGACTTGTACACCTTCTGGAGCTCGGTGAGGAGGTACTCCCGGGTCTTCTGGACTCCAGCCACTTCCATGAGGTAGTGGGGAGGAATGACGCCCTTGGAAAGGGGTTCGCCCCGCTCCACCTTGTCCCCTTCCCGCACGATGGCCTCTTCGCTGCACTCCACCTGGGCCCGGTACCGGAAGCGCACCGCCACCTGGTCCCCCCGTTCTTCCACGCTCTCCACGAACACCTCGCCGGGGGTGAGGGCCAGTTGGAACAGTGGCTGTTCAGCCCGGACCGGGGCCCCATGCTCCACCATCAGGACCACGTCGGGCGTTACTGGGACAACCAGGGCCTTGCTGCCTTCAGCCACCACAGCCAGGGACTCCCCACTGACGAGGACCGTGCCCGGGCAGTCGGCGACCACGGCCAAGGGCCGGGACCGCGTGGTCAGCTTTTTCCCCGCTTGAACCTTCTCCCCCTGCTCCACCAGGATTTGGGCTCCGTAGGGCACTTCGTATTCCCGGACCTCGCCGCGCGCCCCCCGCACCACGACCTTGCGGGTCGAGTCCTCCTGCTTGAGCTCCACCTTCCCGTCGATCTCGGCCACCGCGGCCTCCACGTGGTACTCCGAGGTGAGCGGGGTTTTCTCCTCCACCTGGGAGCGGTGGGCCACGCAGGGGCGGGCCTGCGGGGGCACCACGTAGAACCGGTCCAAGTTCGTGTCATCGAGGATGGCCAGGGTCCGCTGGCCCTTTTCTTCGAACAGGAACGCCCGGCCCTCCATGGGGCTCCGCAGCACGAAGAACCGCGAGGGGTCGAGTTCTTCCTCTTCGCGGAAGGGGGCCAACGCCGCCGGAAGGCTCACAGTGTGGGGATCGGAGGTGATCTGGACCAACTCTCGCCCGGTGCGGGTGGTTTCCACCGTCGTCACCCGGCCCGAAATGGGGGCCACGGTGGCGTGGGCGGCCTTGGTGGTCTTTCGTGCCTCAAAGAGCTCCTCCGCCCGGGGGAGGCCTTGGGTGATGTCCACCCCAGCCACGCCCCCGGTATGGAACGTCCTCATCGTCAGCTGCGTACCCGGCTCGCCAATGGACTGGGCGGCGATCACGCCCACAGCTGTTCCCTGGTCCACCAGGCGGTGGAAGGCCAGGTCCAGCCCGTAGCACATCTGGCACACCCCGCCCGGCGTCTGGCAGGTCACCGGGGATCGCACCACGATGCGAGGCCGAACGGTCACCGTATCGATCTTGGCTGCCCGCAGGTCTTCGGCCACCTCCGGAGAGAGCTGCTCCCCGTCCCGCACAAGGATGATCCCGCTCTGGGGGTCGTACACCTCCCCCACGGCCTTGCCGTAGGCGATGTGCTCGTAATGGCTCTTGCGTTTGAGGCTCACTTCCACCTTGAACCGGCCCAGACGCTCGGCTTCGGCCCGGTCCAACAGGGTCCCAGCTTCCGCCAGGACTTCACCGGTGGCCGGGTTGCGAACGGGCTCGGCCAACACCCGACCATAGATTCGTTCGGGGATGTCCTCCATCACTTCCCCCTTGGGGGCGAAGTACAAGGGGTCCACCTCCACACCTTGCTGGGTCCCGCAGTCGTGCTCCTTGACCACGACGTCCACACAGGCATCCACCAAGCGGCGGGTGAGGTAGCCTGCGGCGGCCGTGCGGAGGGCTGTATCGGCGGTGCCCTTGCGGCCCCCGTGGGTGGAGATGAAGTACTCTAGGATGGTGAGGCCCTCGCGGAAGTTGGAGACCACAGGGGCTTCAAGGACCCTCCCCTGGGGGTCGGCCATCAGGCCCCGCATGCCCGCCAACTGTTTGACCTGGCCGGCCGAGCCCCGGGCCCCGGAAGACACAATCCCGTACACCGGGTTGAATGGGTTGCGGGCCAAGTTGTTCATGGTGGCCTTTTCCACCGCGTCCACGGTCTCCCGCCACACGCGCGTCACGGCCTGGTACCGCTGTTCTTCGGTGGCCAAGCCGCGCTCGTACATGCGCTGGATCTTTTCCACCTTGGCCTGGGCCTCCCGCACGAGGTCCACCTTCTCGGGAGGAATCACGCAGTCGGGGATGGAGATGGTCAACCCCGCCCGGGTAGCGAAGCGGAACCCCAGTTCCTTCATGCGGTCCAAGACCTGGGCTGTCCTTTCCCAGCCGTACCTCAAATAGCAGTCTTCCACCTTCCGCCGCACGCGGCGCACATCGAACGTGACCCCGTAATCCCGCAGGTCAGGGGGGAGAACCTCGTTGAGCAGAGCCCTTCCCAAGGTGGTGTCCACGAGCTTGCCCTCAAGGAGAATGCGAATCGGGGCGTGGAGGCTGATCACCCCTTGCTCCAGGGCTCGCTGGGCCTCGTCCAAGGAGCGGAAGGCCTTGCCCTTCCCCTTGCCTTGGGGGTCCACGGTGGTCATGTAGTAAAAGCCGTAGATCTGGTCTTGGGTGGGAAGGGCCAAGGGTCGGCCGTGGGCCGGGGACAAGATGTTCTTTGGAGCCAGCATGAGCTCTCGGGCCTCCTGAACAGCGTCCTTGCCCAAGGGGAGATGTACGGCCATCTGGTCCCCGTCGAAGTCGGCGTTGTAGGGGGGGCACACGTGAGGGTGGATTTGAATGGCGTCGCCATCCACCAGCACCGGCTCGAAGGCCTGGATGGACAGGCGGTGGAGGGTGGGAGCCCGGTTGAGGAGGACCGGATACTCCTTGATCAACTGGTCCAAGACGTCCCACACCTCGGGCAGTTCCCCGTTGAGGGCCCGGTTCTTGATCTCGTCGTAGTCGGCGTAAGGAAGGACCTTCAGGCGGGCCAAGATGAACGGCTTGAACAGTTCCAAGGCCATCTTGCGGGGAAGGCCGCACTGGTGGAGTTGGAGGTTGGGGTTCACCACGATCACAGCCCGACCGGAGTAGTCCACGCGCCGTCCAAGCAGGTGCCGGCGGAGCCGGCCTTGCTTCCCTTGGATGCGCTCGGACAGGGACTTCAACGGGCGGTTGTCCCGACCCTTAATGGGGTTGTCCTTCTTCTCATTGTGGATGAGGGCATCCACCGCCTCCTGCAGCATTCTGCGCTCGTTGCGGAGGATGATTTCCGGGGCTCCCATCTCCATCAGCTTCTTGAGCCGGTTGTTGCGGTTGATAATCCGCCGATAGAGGTCGTTCAGATCGGTGGTGGCAAACTTTCCCCCCTCCAGTTGGATCATGGGCCGCAGGGCCGGAGGAAGCACCGGAATGACCTCCAACACCATGTTCTGGGGGTTGTTGCCCGAGCGCCTGAGCTGCTCTACCACCTCCAGGCGATGGAGGATTCTTCGCCGCTCCCCCTGGTTGGTGGCCCGGTCCAGCTCCTCCCGCAACTCCTCCGCGAGCGCCTCCAGGTTCAGCACCCCCAGGAGCCGCTTGATTCCTTCAGCCCCGGTGGAAGTCTCGAACCGCCCGGGGTAGGCCCGTGCGTAAGCCCGTACCTCCAGAGAAGAAAGCTGCTGGCCCAACCGAAGGGGCACGTCTGCCTCCACACGGACCACGAGGTGGGCCAAGTTGTCCACCACTTCCTGGAGGGCATGGCCTTCCACCCCTTCGTACCGGGCCCTCAGCATCTCAAACATTGTTTGGGAGCAGATTTCTCCTACTGGGCGCTCGGTGAGGGTCTGGCCCGCGGCCCCCTTGTCCCCGGACTCCACCAACAGTGCGGCGTCCATGGTCACGGGGTACTCCCGCCGCCCCACCACCACGGCCCGGAACGGCTCCCCGGTGGCAAGCTTGCGCTCCTCGATGCTGACCTTGCCCCCTTCTTCGGCGGTAACCCCGGGCGCCGCCGTAACCAGGAACGCCCGCTCCACCTGGAAGGTGAAAGCCTGGGAAAGGATCTGGACTTCCGTTCCGTAGAGGGTTTCCCCGGCTCGGACCTTGGGGGAGGAGGACTGCGTCACGATGAACAGGTCTTCCCGGGCCGCCTCGGTTTCATAGTAGGCGATGCGCCGCAAGTCCCTCCGTTTGATTCCCAAGAGCCGGGCCAAGGGGCTGGCCACGCCTTTCAGGTACCAAAAGTGCACGACCGGGCTGGCCAACCGCACATGGCCCATGTTGATGCGCCGCACCGAAGAATCCGTGACCAGCACCCCACATTTGTCGCAGGTGATGCCCTCGTACTTCTTGCCCCGGTACTTGCCGCAACCACACTCGTAATCGTTTTCGGGCCCAAAGATCTCCTCGGCGTACAGGCCCCCCCGCTCCGGCTTGTGCGTCCGGTAGTTGATGGTCTCGGAGTTGGTCACCTCCCCCCGTGACCAAGCCAACATCTCCTCCGTGGTGGCCAACTGCAGGCGAATGCGTTGGATATCGTCCCCGGAAACTGCCAATGAAATCACCCTTCCCTGGGGCGCTCAGTCCCCATTGGACTTGCTGGTCTTCCCCTCGGTGCTGCGCGAACGGCGGTACTCCGTCGTGTAAAACCCGCTCCCCTTGTACACCACCCCGAAGCGGGGCAACAGTTTGGTAACCTCGGTGGCCCCACAACCCGGGCAGCGCACAAAAACCTTGTCCGCCGCGGCGTGGAGCTCGCGAAACTCTACCCCACAACGTCCGCAACGGTAGCGGTAAATCGGCATACGCACCTCCCTTGACTCATACCAACACAGACAAAAGAGATCTGGCTGCGCCCGGGTAGTATAGCCAAGATCACCCAGGGATCAAGGACGACGGCTGCGGGCAGGGAACCACCATGCGTTGGGTCTCTTCCTCACCCTCGCACCGATAGCAGATCGACCAGGGGCGATGGGTGGGAAGCCCTGCCACCTCCAATAGCTTTTGGGCGGCCCCCTGGAGGATCGCGGCCCGCTCCTCGGGAGCCCGTTGGGTCCACTGGGCCCGGACCAACGCGAGGGGAGAACCCGGCGTGGGGATGTACAACCGGACGTCGGTGGGAAGGAACAAGGTGTGCAGGCGCTTTTGTTCCTCCTTGGTGAAGGCAATCACTACCTTGGCTTCCGGTTCGATCTTGTAGCAGTGAACGAACCTCGCCAACTGGATGGTGTTGGCCGTGGCCCGCTCCCAGGCCAGCGCTTGGCGGAATCGCCCCAAGAACGCCTCGTCGGAAAGCAGGCACTCCCGGGGGCTCGCGGACGCGGCCAACCCCAGGTCCCTGGCCACGTGCTGGAGTTCCTCCCGAGCTGCCCCGTTCCAAACCAACCCCAGGAGCGGGGAACGGTCGACAGCGCCCGCGTGCTCCACCATGGTGGGAGGGAGAACCTTGGCGGACAGGGGCCGGAGGACCCGCCCGCTTAGGCCCAAGCTCTGGTCCAGCTCAGCAAGGACCTCTGTGCTCAACCCGCCCTTTCCCACCACCTCCCCGGTGACGATGACCTCCACGTGCAGGCGCCGGGCCAGCCGGGCAGCCCGACGCAGGAGCACATGGCGACAGGCACCACATGGAAAGGGGAAGGTATTGCCCACCAGGGCGATGCGCAGGAAGTCCCGTTTGAGGGTGACGGAACGGAACGGGTAGTTGGGCAGATCTCTTTTCGCCAACAGCCCCACTTCGTCTTCCCCTGGAAAGAATGGCGTGCGGAAGTAGATCAGGAGGATGTCGGACAAGCCCGCTCGCTCGGCCAGCCGAACGGCCAGGCTGCTTTCGGGGCTGCCGGAGTATAGGGCAATGGCCCGCACCGGCCGGCGCTTACCGTCGGGGCAACACGAGGCTATAGCCACCGTCCTCTCGGCGATACACCACGGCCGGGAGATCGTCCGGGGAATGGTAGAACACGAGGAAGTCCCGGCCGGTCTCCACCAGCTCCCGCACAGCTTCTTCCGCGGTCAAGGCTTTGAGGGAATGGTCCTCCTCCACCCGAACCCGGGGAAGGCCGGGAGTTCGCCCTGGCGAGCTCTCCTCCCGCCCCCCTTTGCGGGCCACCCGCAACCGCTCCTTGAACCGCACCAGCTGGCGCTGCATCTTGTCCACGGCTTCGTCGATGGAGGCGTAAATGTCGTTGGTCTCTGCCAGAGCCTTCACCACCTTGTGGTTGAGGAGATAACCCGTGAATTGGACCCGGTAGACCGGCCCCTCCACCTCCAGCACCACGTCGAGTTTGAGGATCTTGTCGAAGTAGCGGGAAAGAGCTTCCGCTTTTTTGCGAACGTAGCTTTCCACTGCGGGAGACCCTGCCCCATGCCGTGCCTCGATGTGAAGCCGCATCGACCGCTCACCGCCTTTGCCGGAGTTTGTGGATCTACTCTACCACGAATAGGCCCAAGCCGTCAAGGGGTGTAAGCTACATTACGTTCGGGGGCCAACCTCCCCCCAAGCTCCCGACGCAGATGGGAAAGGGTTTGGTGCAATCCGGACGAACCCAATTCCTGGGCAAACGGGGCAAACGCCTCTTCCACGTAGGTGCGGAGGGTTGCCCGGTAGAACATCCCCCGGCTGGTTCGTTCCTGGAAAAGCAGACCCAGTTCCACAAGGGGCGTAGGCGGCTCGGCCAAGATCGCCGCTTCCGCACAGTCCAGCCAGGCTGCAAGGTCCCGGGCGCTGTAGGCGCGGGGCTCCCGGGAAACCAAGAACGCGAGCATTCTCCGATGGAGAACCGATGAGCGCTCCACCCGACGAACAATGCGTTCCAACTTCTTCATCACCGGTCCGGGGAGATCCTCATCGTTCCCAAGGTCTTCTCCTCGGGACAGCGGAGCCATCACCGGAGGCTGGTCGATCTCTTCCTTCCAGGGGAACTCCTCCTCGCCGCTCGGGGGGTCGTCGCTCTCCTTGCCCAGGGACTGAACGAGCTGTTCTCTCACCTGGAGGACCTTGGCCGACTGAACAGGTACGAAGGTGGGTGTGTAGCCGCCGTGGAAGGTGTGGCGCTCCCGGATGCGCACCTTGCGGGGGGTGGACTGGGAGATGAGGATGCACTCCCCCACCCCCAACGAGGCCACCGCTTCCTTGGTCTCCACCCTCCGCCAGGGGATGAGTTCCTCGTACACCCGCATATCGGCCTCGTGGACGACCCGGTGCAGGAACAAGAGACCGGCTTGGGTGAGAACGTCCTTTTCCACCTTGGCCGAGCGCTGGGAGACGATGATCGCCCCCAAACCCCGCTTTCGCCCCCGCAAGGCGATCCGGGCTACGACCTCCTTGAGCGGGGTCCGGGTGCCTTGGGGGATGAACTCGTGGCACTCTTCGATGGCGATCATGTAAGGGGCCCTCAGGGTCCCCGCCACGGTCCACAATGAGGTGAGGTAGTCCAAAAGCAAAGCTTCCCGTTCGTCGGTCAGAAGCCCGGAGACATCGAGGATCACCGGTAGGCTCTCCTTCAAGGACAGGCGGGCAATCTCTCCGGCCGTTGCCCGTTCCAGGGCCACATCCCCTCCCTCGCCGCCGGCCACCAAGAGCTCGTACTTCTCCCGCAGGCCAAAGTATTCCCCGTCGATGTCCACGACCGTCAGGGGGAAACGGATGGACAGAAGCTCTTCGAGGATCACGCCGGCTGTGTTGGACTTGCCCGATCCGCGGATGCCCAACACGGCCACGCACTGGCCCACCACGTCATCCACCGGGAGTTCCAGCTCAGGTCCAAGATGAAGAACGCTCATGGCGGCGCGAAGAGTAGAGGAAAGTTCACCCAAACCACGGGCGGCTGAGGAACCCCGGGAGGACATTCGGGCGGTGACGCAGGTTACGTTCGTTCCCTGGCCAACAGCCGCGCGGCCTCGGACAGGGCTTGTTCCCGGGTGGTGATCTGCCCAGCAAGAATGCGCTCGTGAAGTTGAGCCAGCACCTGCCCCAGGCGGGGTCCCGGATGTTCCCCCAGGGCCACCAAGTCGTCCCCTGTCACCAGCTCCCTGGCCCTCCGAAGGCCTTGGATCTGGCGAAGGTGAAGGAGGAGTTCCACCGAGCGGGCCAGGAGGGGCAACCAAGCACCCGCGCGGTGCGCCGAAGCCTCGGCGTCGCAGATGGCCAATCGCAACAGGTCGGCAAAGAGGGGAAAGCGAGCCACGGGCTGGTCCAAGGGTTCGCCCACCTGTTCGGCGTGGGCCATAAGTTGGACCTGCTTGCCCAGCCCCATCTCCGGGAGCCGCCCCACCCTCATGTGCTCCCGCACAAGGTACACCACGTGCTCCCCTTCCCGTCTGGGAAGGCGAAGCCGGGTCAGGGCAGCCCGGGTCAGCTCCGCCCCGATGTGGCAGTGGCCTCCCATGTTCTCCCCTCCCGAGCGGGCCAGAGCTGAGGGCTTGCCCACATCATGGAAGAGAACGGCCAACTTGAGGAGGGGAACATCCCAAATCCCGTCGGCTATGGCCAAGGCCGCCTCGGTGTGGGTAAAGACGTCGCCCTCAGGATGATAGTCCTCGGGCTGAGGCACTCCCTGAAGCTTGCTCACCTCGGGCAGGATATGAGGAAGAAGGTCAAGTTCCCGGAGGAGGGCCAGACCCTGGGCCGCGCGGGGGGTGGCCAGAATGCGAAGGAGCTCATCCCGAATGCGCTCCCAAGAGATGGCGGTGATCTTCGCTGCTTGGACCCGAATGGCCTGCGCCGTTTCCCGCTCCAAGGCAAACCCCAGCTGACAGGCGAACCGCACCGCCCGCAGCATGCGCAGGTGGTCCTCGGCAAACCGCAGCTCGGCCTGGCCAATGGCCCGGACAAGCCCCGCCTCCAGGTCGGCCACCCCCCCCACTGGGTCGACCAGCTCCCCGTCCGGACGGGCAGCCATTCCATTGACCGTGAAGTCCCTCCGCCCCAGGTCCTCTTCCAAGCTCCCCCACCCCACCTGGTCCGGCCGGCGGCCATCGCTGTAGCCTGCCTCGGACCGGAAGGTGGCCACCTCGTACTGCCTCCCGTCCGCGGCCACGACCACCACCACTCCAAAACTCTCCCCCACCGTGAGCACCCGGCGGTCGGCAAACAACTTGTGAACCACCTCAGGGGGAGCCGAAGTGGCAATGTCCACGTCCTGCACCAGGCACGGCTGCCCGCGCAGCTCGGCCAGGAGCACGTCCCGTACCGCCCCCCCCACCACCACCGCCTCAAACCCCGCTTGGATTAGACGGTGGAGAATCTCCTCGGCAAAGGGGTGACGGGCGAGCGCAGCCTCCAGGGGAATCCGCATGCCCGGGATTATCGCTCAGTTGCACACCCTGGACAGCACGGCTACGATCCCTACGGAGGCCAACATGGAACATCCCTTGGTCAAGGAAACGAGAGCTCACATGACCCGGACCGTGGAGGTCCTCAAGGCTGAACTGGGTAAAATCCAAACTGGAAGGGCGAATCCTTCCTTGGTGGAGGGAATTGTCCTGGACTACTATGGGACCCCCACCCCCCTCAAGCACGTGGCCAACGTCGTGGCTCCGGACCCTGACTCCATTCTCGTTCGCCCGTTTGACCGCAGCCAGCTGGGGGCGATCGAGAAGGCCATCCGGGCGGCCGAGCTTGGTCTCAATCCCCAAAGCGACGGGCAGATGATCCGCGTCAAGGTTCCCCGCCTGTCCGAGGAGCGCCGGAACGAACTGGCCAAGCTGGTGGGGAAGAAGGCCGAGGAGGCCAAGGTGGCGTTGCGCAACATCCGCCGGGACGTGCGGGAGAAATTTGACCAGGAGAAGAAAGAGGGCAAGATCTCTGAGGACGCCCTGTTCAAGCTCCGGGAGGAACTGGACCAAGTCACGGCGGAGTTCACCAAGAAGATCGACGAACTGACGGAAAAGAAAGTGCAGGAGATGCGGACGTTGTGAGGGGGGAATGAAGTCCGCGCTTTGGGTGGGGGTACGGGAGGGTTTCTGGCTGGGAGTCCCTGTGGCCGTGGTTCTCGCCGGGTGGGGAGCCCAATGGCCGCTGGGCCTTGTGTGGGGTTGGGGCGCAGTGGCGGTTGGGCGGGCCGTCCGCTGGGCCCTGATCGGGGTGGCGTTGAGGGAAGGTACGGGGCCCCGCGCCGCCGGGCTGATTGCAGTCGGGCGGCAGGCTTTGGTGGCCGGGCTGGCTTTGGCCGGGCCGGCCCTGGGCTTGCCCCCACTGGCGCTGGCCGGCGGGCTGCTCTTGCCCACCCTCGGCCGTTGGATTTGGACGGTGCGCCTTGTCCGGTCCATTGGCTGAGCGGTGGGTGGTGACGGTCGCCCTGGGCGGGGTCGAGCTCGCCTTCGATCTCGTGGTCGTGCTGGGGGCTTGGGCTGTGGTGGGGCTCCTGGGGATCCTGGGGTGGTGGGTCCTCCGCGGCTTGCCCTCGAGGCCCGAGGCCCCTTTATCCCGGCGGGCCACCGTGGTCATGGCTGTGGTGGAGTTCTTCCGCGACAGCGCCCTGGGCGGCATGTCAGCGGGCCTCCGACAGGCCCTGTTCCCCTTGGTGCTCACCCTGTTCTTGTACATCCTGCTCTGCAACTGGTTGAGCGTTTTGCCTATCCCATTCTTGCTCCCCCCTACGCAAAGCGTCAACGTCACGGTGGGCCTCGCCCTCATGGTCTACGCCCTCACCCACTACTACGGGATTCGCCAGAAAGGAATGGCCCACCACTTCAAGGGTTACTTGCAGCCTTTCCCCTTCCTTCTTCCCCTCAACGTGGTGGGGGACTTGGGCCGCACGATGTCCCACGGGTTCCGGTTGTTCGGGAATATGTTGGGAGGGGTGTTGCTCATGGGGGTGGCGCCCGTGGTGGTGAGCCGGCTGCTTGGGGTGTCCCTGCAGGCCGTTCTCGGGGGGCTGTTGGGCCTGGGGCCAGGCTCGGTGGAGCTTGCAGCTCGGGTGTTGGCCCCTCCCCTGGTGACCCCGCTGTTTGTGATCTTGAACGGGTGGTTTGGGCTTTTTGCCGGGCTGATTCAGGCCCTGGTGTTCACGCTGTTGGCGATAGCGTACATCCAAGGTGCTGCAGAATAAGGAGGAGCGCATGGATCCAGCGGTAAGGGAAGCGATCGTGCAAGCGGCCAAGTACCTGGGAGCGGGCATCTGCATGGGGATCGGGGCCATTGGGCCGGGGGTAGGTGAGGGTTACATCGGGGCGCACGCCATGGATGCCATGGCCCGCCAGCCGGAGATGGCCAACACCCTCCTCCGCAACATGGTCATCGCCGATGCCATTGCCGAGACCACCGGGATCTATTCGTTGATCATCGCGCTGGTCCTCATCTTTGTGGCCTAGGCCATGCTGTCGTTTGAACTGGGCACCTTCCTGGCCAACCTGGCGAGCTTCGCCATCTTGGTGTGGGCGCTGCGCCGCTGGGCATACCCACGGATTCTGGCCTGGCTCGAAGCCCGGAGGAAGGCCGAGGAGGAACGGCTGGCATCAGCCCAAAAGGCCCTGGAGCAGGCTCAGGCCCTGGTGGCTGAACGGGAGCAACTCCTGGCCGAGGCCAACCGAAGAGCGCGGGAAATCCTGGCCCGGGGTGAGGCCGAGGCCAAGAGGGCCCTCGCTGAGGCCCGCCTGGAAGCCCGGGCCCAAGCCCAAGCCATCCTCCAGGCCGCCCAAGAAGCCGCCCGCCGACTTCAGGAACAGGCCTTGGAGGACCTACGCCGGTCCTACGCGGAACTTGTGGTGTTGGGGGCTGCCGAAGTGTTGGGTCGGGAGGTCAAACCTCAGGACCATGAGCGCCTGCTCGCTGAACTCACGGGCCGTCTTGACGCTCGGGTCCTGAGCTAGCCATGGCTCAACCCAACGTGGCCGTTCGCTACGCGGCTGCCCTGTACGAACTGAGCGCCGCAGCCCACGCCACCGATGCCGTGGGCCAAGACCTCGTCTTGCTTCGAAACTTGTGGGAATCCGACGAGGAGCTGCGCGCCTTCCTGGTCCACCCATGGGTGTCGGCCGAGGAAAAGGTTCGCGCCCTCCGGGCTGCCTTGGCCGGCTCGGTCCACACCTACACCCTCAACGCCTTGGCCGTGATGGTAGGCCACGGGCGAGCCTCCCTGATCCCTGAGCTGGCCTCACTTTTCTTGCGAGCAGCCGAGGAGCGGGGGCGCCTTGTGTACGTCCGGGTTCGCACGGCACACCCTCTCGATCCGGCCCATTTGGCTCAGCTCAAGGCCAAGTTGGCCGCGGCTTTGGGGAAGGAAGTGGCCCTGGACAGCGAGGACAGCCCAGAGCTTTTGGCTGGAGCCGAACTGGAAGTGCGGGGGAAGAGGTTGGACTTCTCGGCCTGGGGCCGCCTGGCCCGGCTGAAGGAACGCCTCAAGGGGTGAACGATGAGTCCGCGCAAAGAAGAGATTGTGGCCATCCTCAAAAAGCAGATCGCCGAACTGGGAGCAGACCTGCGGATGGAGGAAACCGGGGTGGTGGTAGAAGTGGGCGATGGGATTGCCCAGGTCTGGGGCCTGCGTTCCGCCCTGGCGTCGGAGCTCCTCGTTTTCCCCGGGGACGTGTACGGCCTGGTGTTGGACCTCACCGAGGACTCGGTGGGGGTAGCTCTCCTCGGGGACGACGGGGGAATCCGGGAAGGCGACGAGGTTCGACGCACGGGACGCATCCTCATGACCCCGGTGGGGAAGGGGTTCCTGGGTCGGGTGGTGAACCCCTTGGGCCAGCCCCTCGACGGAGGTCCGCCCATCGAGCCGGAGGGCTACCGCAAGACCGACGAAAAGGCGCCCGGGGTGATCACCCGCCAACCGGTCAACACCCCGTTGCAGACCGGGCTCAAGGTGGTGGACGCCCTTACCCCGATTGGCCGGGGCCAGCGGGAACTCATCATCGGCGACCGCCGCACGGGCAAGACGGCCTTGGTGGTGGACACCATCCTCAACCAGCGGGACCAAGGGGTGTACTGCGTGTACGTGGCGATCGGGCAGAAGTCCTCGACAATCGCCAAGGTGGTGGACGCCTTGCACCGTCATCGGGCTTTGGACTACACGATCGTGGTGGCCGCGGCCGCCGAGGATCCCCCGCCCCTTCAGTACCTGGCTCCCTACGCCGGCTGTACCATGGGGGAGTTCTTCCGCGACCGGGGGGAGGATGCGCTCGTGGTCTACGATGACCTCTCCAAGCACGCGGTGGCCTACCGGGAGATCTGTCTTCTCTTGCGACGACCTCCCGGACGGGAAGCGTACCCAGGGGACATTTTCTACCTCCACTCCCGGCTCTTGGAGCGGGCAGCGCGGATGAACGCCCAGCACGGGGGAGGCTCGCTTACAGCCTTGCCCCTCGTGGAAACCAAGGCCGGGGACATCACAGCCTACATCCCCACCAACCTCATCTCCATCACCGACGGCCAGATCTACTTGGAGGCCGACTTGTTCAACAAGGGCCAGCGGCCGGCGATGAACGTGGGGCTTTCCGTGTCCCGGGTGGGGGGGGCGGCCCAGGTCCCCGCCATGAAGGAAGTGGCCGGTCAACTCCGCTTGGAGCTGGCCCAGTACAGGGACCTCGCCATCTTCGCCGAGTTTGCCCAGGAGCTCGATGAGGCCAGCCAAGCCCAGCTCGCGCGGGGTGAGCGGATCATGGAGATCCTCAAGCAGGGCCAGTACCAGCCCATGCCCGTGGAAGAGCAAGTCGCGGTCTTGTACGCGGCGGTGGGAGGCCACCTCGACCCCATCCCTGTGGAGGCCGTGAGCGAGTTCGAACGAGGGTTTTTGGCGTTCCTGGGGGAGCAGCAAACTGCCATACTGGACGAGCTGCGGCGGGAGCGGAGGCTCACCGAAGGGGTCCGACAGGGTTTGGAGGCGGCCGTAGCCAAGTTCAAGGAGGGATTCCGCGCCTAATGCCTGCCCGCGCCCGCTACCTTTACCGCCGCATTCACAACATTCGCCACGTGCGACAAATCACCTCGGCCATGTACACCATTGCCGCCACCCAGGTCATCCAGCGCCGCAAGGCCCTCACCGCAGCCCGCCCGTTCAGCGAAGCTGCCCTCCCCTTGCTGGCGGGGCTCGCCGCCACCCTCCGCCAGGAGTCCCTCCACGTGGACCTCTTGCACGGGGTGAACGCCCCCGGCCAAGGCCTGGTGGTGGTGAACTCCGACCGTGGTCTGTGCGGCCGCTACGTAGGGGACATCAACGAGGCCGCGGAAAAGTTCGCAAAAGCCCACCCCCAGGTCCTGCTTCTCCTCGGGGGAGACAAGGCCTACCGGCCGTTCCGTCGCCGCCCATGGCGGATCGTGCGCACCTACCTGCGGAGCTACGACCGCCCCAGCCCTGCGTTTGCCCGCCAGGTGGCTGAAGACCTGGTGGAGCTGTACGGCAAGGACGTGGGGGAAGTCCATGCCGTATACATGCACTTTCGGGGGGAGCTGGTGCAGAAGGTGCGGGTGGAACGCCTGCTTCCCTTGCCCGTTCCGGAGGCGCAGCCCCTAAACCTCCTCGTGGAGCCGGCCCTGGAAGAGGTGGCCCAGGGGTTGGCCCGGACGGTTCTGGTGGGCCGGCTGCTGGAGATTTTCTTGCACGCCAAGACCGCCGAACACGCGATTCGCCGGGAGGCCATGAAAGCCGCCACGGACAACGCCGACGAGCTGTTGGAGAAGTTGGTGGTTCAGTACAACAAGGCCCGCCAGCACCGCATCACGGCGGAGCTGGCCGACATCATGGGCGGGGCCGAAGCGCTTCGGGAGGAGTGATGGCCAACGTCAAAGACATGCCAGAGGGTTGGATCACCGCCATTCGCGGGCCCGTCGTCGACGTGCAGTTCCCCCGGGGGCACCTGCCCCCCCTGCGTCAAGCCCTGCGCATCCCCCGCGAGGGCAAGGACCTCGTGCTGGAGGTAGCCCAGCACGTTGGGGACTCCGCTGTGCGGGCCATCGCCATGGACTCCACCGACGGGCTCAAACGGGGGGACAAGGTGGACGACACCGGAGGGCCCATCACCGTGCCCGTAGGGCCGGACACCTTGGGCCGGATGTTCGATCTCCTGGGAAATCCCATCGATGGACTGCCGGCCCCGGAGGCGAAGAAACGGTACCCAGTGCACCGGGATGCTCCGGCCTTGGAAGCCCTCTCTGTGGAGGACGAGGTCCTGGAAACGGGAATCAAGGTGATCGACCTCATTGCCCCCATCCCCAAGGGGGGGAAAGTGGGCCTGTTTGGGGGAGCAGGGGTCGGCAAAACTGTGCTCATCATGGAACTCATCCGGGCCATCGCCTACGAGCACAAGGGCTACTCGGTGTTCGCCGGGGTGGGCGAGCGCTCGCGGGAGGGCAACGACCTTTATTTGGAGATGAAGCGGGCCGGGGTGCTGCCCAGCACGGTGCTGGTATACGGGCAGATGAACGAGCCGCCGGGGGTGCGATTCCGGGTGGGCCTTTCCGGCGTGACGATGGCCGAGTACTTCCGGGACGAAGAGGGCAAGGACGTGCTGCTTTTCATCGACAACATCTTCCGCTTTGCCCAAGCGGGAAGCGAGGTTTCCGCGCTTTTGGGCCGCATGCCCTCGGAAGTGGGGTATCAGCCCACCCTGGCCACGGAAATGGCCGAGCTGCAGGAGCGGATCACTTCCACCCGCAGGGGCTCCATCACCTCCGTGCAGGCGATCTACGTCCCGGCCGACGACCTTACCGACCCAGCTCCGGCCACGGTGTTTTCCCACCTGGACGCCACCATCACCCTCACCCGGGAACTGGCGGAGAAGGGGCTGTACCCGGCGGTGGACCCCCTGCAGTCCGACTCCCGGCTGATGGACCCCCGCATTCTCTCCCGGGAACACTACGAGGTAGCCCAGAAGACCCGGGCCATCCTCCAGCGCAACAAGGATCTGCAGGACATCATCGCCATCATGGGGATGGAGGAGCTGTCTGAACAGGACCAGATCACGGTCAAGCGGGCCCGGAAGATCCAGCGGTTCATGGCCCAGCCGTTGCACGTGGCCGAGGCCTTCACCGGCCGCACGGGGGCCTACGTCCAAATCGAGGACACCGTCAAGGGCTTCCGTATGGTGTGCGATGGACAACTGGACGAGGTGCCCGAGCAGGCCTTCTACATGGCCGGGACGATCGAGGAGGTGTTGAGCCGGGCGAAGAAGGCCCCCTAGGGACGTTCCCGGTTGGGCTCGATGTGCACGGTGACCGAAACTTCCCCGCCCAGGGCTTGGGCCACGGCCTGTTCCACCCGGCTGGCGATGGCATGGGATTCCTCCACGGAGAGCTCGGGGTTAACTTGGACGTGGACGTCCACAAACGCCTCCCGGCCCGCCGACCGCGTGCGCAGCTTGTGCCAGTTCTCCACGCCGGGAACGTGGGCGATCGCTTGGACCACCCGATCCTGCTGGACCGGGGTCAGGGCCCCTTCCGTCAGCTCGTGGAGGACCCGCCAGAGGATTTGAAGGCCCACCCCGGCAATGAGTAGGGCCACGGCCCACGCGGCCACAGGGTCCGCCAGGGTGTACCCGAACGCCCCCACCAAGCCCCCCACGAGCACAGCCACCGAGGACAGGGCGTCGCTGCGGTGGTGCCAGGCGTTGGCTTCCAGGGAGGTGCTGCGAAGCCTGCGGGCGGTTCGGACGGTGGCTTGGTACATCCATTCCTTCACCGCAATCGACAAAGCGGCCACCCCGGCCACCACGGGGCCAGGGACGGGCGGACCCCCCAGGCGGAAGTTCCTCCAGGCCTCCCAAGCAATCCACCCCGCGGCCCCCCCCAGGGCCACCGCCACCAGCCCAGCACTGAGGGTCTCGAACTTCCCGTGCCCGAAGGCGTGGGATCGGTCTGCGGGACGCCGAGCGAACCTCAATCCCCCAAGCACGACCAGATCTGTAGCCAAGTCGGTAAGGCTGTGGACCCCGTCGGCCACCAGGGCTACCGAACCGGTGAACAGTCCTACAGCGAACTTCAGGCCAGAGAGGACCACGTTTCCCGCCAGGCCCCACAAGGTGATGCGCAGACCCGGATCCATGGGACAGAGGTCGTCCTACGCCAGGCGGACCTCGATCGGATCGCCGTCGGTTACCGCGGCGAGGACCCGGGGATCGTCCAGTGCGCGGCCCACCACGTTGACCGGGCTCGCCGGCCGAATCTCCCCAGGCTGGCGGGACGACGGCGTGGGACCAAAAAACAAACACAGGGCCTTCCCCGGTGGCCAGTAGCCCACGTCCCCCTTCTCCACGATCTCCTGGGCGTTTTCCGCGTCGGCCTGCACAGGGACAGAAAAGTACACCTCGTCGCCCCACCGCTGGGCCACGCTTTGGATGGGCAGAGCCCGGAGGAGGGCCCGCACCGTTTGGGGGGCCAGCCGGGGCATGAGCTCCACCTTTACCCGCGCCTTGCGGGCCACTTCCACGATGATCTCCATGGGGCTCCAAGTCTACCGCAACCGGGTGGGGGACACCCCGTTGGGCAGCTTGGCCTGGACTCACTAGGATGGAAAGGTCATGTGCCGGATGGTGGGCGTAGTGTCGGTTCGGCCTGGGCCGCTTCGGCAGTGGCTTGTGGACGCTCCCCACAGCTTGAGGGCCATGAGCCTGCGGGGCCAGAAGGCTCCCCACCGCGACGGGTTCGGCTACGCCTACCGGGATGGGCGGGGCCGGATGAGGATTTTTCGGTGGGGCAAGGAAGGTTTGAGCGCCGCCGGCGAAGGGTTGCCTGGGGACTTGGCCCTCGCTTCGGACTTGGTGGTTGCCCACCTGCGCAAGGCTTCCCCGGAGTTTGCCGGCCGGCGGGGTGGGGTGGACGCGCATCCGCTGGTCTACGGTGGCCTTGTGTTGGCCCACAACGGGACAATCCGGGACGCCCAGGTGCTGGATCCTGGCCCGGGAACGGACAGTCAGCGGTTGGTGCGGTGGCTGGCCCAGCGGTGGACCGACGGCGCACTTTCGGGCCTGGCCCAGGCCCTGGAGGACCTGTTGGGGATTGTGCAGGACTACACGGCGATCAACCTCCTGTTAACCCGCAGCCAGGGGCTCTTCGCCTTCTGCTGCTTTCGCCAGGACCCGGAGTACTACACCCTTCACTGCAAGAAAACTCCCGAGCACGTGATCGTCGCCTCCGAGCCTGTGGATCAAAGCCCCGACTGGCAAGCACTCTCCAACGGCGTGGTTTTGGAGGTGCAACCCAACCTGGCTGTGGCCCAGCGGCGCGTGAAGGGCGCGTGAGTTACGGTCGGAAGGCCACTTTGAGGCCGGCGCGGGACCGCACCGTCTCCAGGGCTTTGCGGTACTCCCACAGGGGGAACACGTGGGTCACGATTTTTTCTGCGCCGTCCAGGAGAGTAAGAGCTTCCACAGCCTGGGCGAAGTCTTGGCTGGAATAGGTGTAGGTGCCGATGAGGGTGAGGCCGCGGAACCACAGAGGGGAAAGGTCCACCCTTACGGAACCAGGGGCTCCCAAAAGCAGTATGGTGCCCCCCTCGCTCACGGTCCACAGGGCTTGGTCAAAGCTGGATTCGGTCCCAGCGGCGTCGATCACGAAGGAAAAACCTCCCCGCCAGGCCGGCGGACCGATAGGGGCACGGTAGGATCGGGCGCCCACCGCTTGGGCCGCGGCCCACGGATCGCTGTGCACATGGGTTGCCCCGAGCTTGTGGGCCATTTCCGCCTGCAGGGGATGGCGGGCCACCACGTGCACAGGGCCTTTGTGGCCCTGAAGGCGCAACACCAACAGGGTCAGGAGCCCCAGCGTGCCCGCCCCAAGGATCAGCACCGGATCTTGACCTTTCCCGGAGGCGGCGCGAAGGCCGCGGAACACCACGGCCAAGGGCTCGGCCAGCAGGGCCCGCTCTTTGGGCACCCCAGGAGGCACCGGACAGAGTCGCCCCTCCCGGGCCACCACGACCTCCGCCCAGCCCCCGGGGAAGTCTTGGCTGTACCCCAACATCCCTGGAGCCCGGGAACCTTCGGCGGTGTTGTGGCAAAGGGCCTCGTCCCCCCGGGCGCAGGCCGGGCAGGGGGGCAGATCGCGGTCCTTGCACGTTAGGATTGGGTTTACCGCCACAAGAGTTCCGTCCACCTCGGCCACGATTTCGTGGCCCAACACGGCGGGGAAGGAAAAAAACGGGGCCAGGCGCGGCGAGCTTTTGGCCCACAGCAGGGCCAGGTCTGAGCCGCAAATGCCGCTCAGGATCACCCGGGCCTTCTTCCACCCGGGCAAGGGCTCCGGCTCGGGAACCTCCCCCAGCCGCAGGGGAATCCATCCCCAGGGCGTGCGTTTTCCCCCAAGCCGGGTGAGCAGGTACCGGGGGACCGAGGGCCGGTAGACCAGGGCTTTCATGCCATGGGCACTTGACGGAGGATCTTGCCCTCGATGCGGGACAAGATGTCGGGGATGCTGCGGCCGGTGATGGTAAGACCATGGTTCTTGAGGCCGATGACGGCCCGGGCGGGGTCCGGCGCCTGGCGGACCAAATCCGCCACGGACTTTCCCAGCTCGTACGTCCCGCAAGGGTAGTGGGCCTGGGTCGAGGGCACGCCCGCCATCCACGCGTGCACGTGAATAATGGCCCCCACCTCCGGGTGCTCCCGGTAGATCATCCAGTGCTCGATGGCGTCGACCGAAACCCTGCGGGGCTCCACGTGGGGGGGCACGCTCAGCACCATGGCCTTCTCCGCGGGGTCGTAGTCTTTGACCATAAGGATGTCCCGCCCGATCTCGCGGAGGTTCGCTTTGTCCACGCCCGAGGCCGACATCCAAAACCGCTTTTCGTCTTTGCGCACGGAGAGGTTGCCGTAGGACAGGCCACCGATCCCGTACAGTCGCTTCACGTGACGCAAGTCCTGAGGAGGAAGGATTTCCTCGATGTTGAAGGCAGCTGGAAGAAGGTTCCATTCGGCCAGTCTCTTTCCGGCCAAGCTTAGGGCCGCCGTGAGCTCGTCGCCGTTCCACAGCTTGGGCTCAAGGTCCGGTTCAAACCGGTTGTTCACCACCAAAGTGGCGGAGGCCATGGGGAGGATGCGGGCGTACAGGCGATCGAAGAAGTCCTGGCCCTCGGGCTCCGCGTAGTGACCCAAATCCAGGGTGAAAAAGTGGGCCTGTTGGCCCGGGACGTAAGCAAGCAGCATGTTGGCCAGGGTGCGAACAAGGTAGGGGTACATGGCCGGGACCGCCGGGTTGGGCACCCGCTCCGTTTCCATCAGGGAGAGGACGAACGTGGCCTGGGCCTTTCGCCTGTAGGGGCGGGCAGCTGCGGGCGTCACCAAGTTGAGGACCAGTTGGGGCGCTTCCGGCCTTTCCTCAAACTGGAAGCCGTGCTTCAAAAACACGGCCTTGAGCCCCCGGACCAACGGGACCAGGCCAGGGCTAGCTTCCCCGTGCACCGTGAACACCGTGCTCGGCAACATAACCTCCTCGTGGGCCCGAGTATACCTCCTGTGACCCCGGGCCAGTTGCCAACGTCCACCATTCCCCGCTACGCTCAGGTCCCCATGAACCGGAGGAAGAGCCTTTTCTTCGCGGCGGTGTGCCTGAGTGGCTTGGCCTTGGGCGGACTGTCTGCCCCGGTCCAGGTCCGGGTGGGCCTGTACGTCCTCCACTTCGGGAGGTTCGACGTGGGCAACGGGTCCTATACCGTGGACTTCTACCTCTCTTTGCAGAGCGAGAAGCCCCTGGCCGATCTTGGCAGTATCGAGTTTATGAACGGCCGGGCTGCCTCCACCGATGTGCTCATCAACACCCCCACCGAAGTGTTCCTCCGCATCCAAGCCAACCTCTCCCAAAACATCGACCTCCGCAGATACCCCTTCGACCGCCACGCTTTGAGCATCGAACTCGAACACAAAAAGTACACGTCCGATCAAGTTGTGTTCGTCCCCGACCCCCGAGCGAGCGGCGTGGATCTCTCGGTGATCGTGGTGGGGTGGGACCTCACCGGTTGGGATGCCCAGGCCACCGAGCACGTCTACGAGGTGTATCGGGAGTCCTTCTCCCGCTTTGTGTTCAACCTCAACATCCAGCGAGTATTTCTCTCCGCGGTGATCAAGTCCTTACTTCCCGTGGGTTTCATGATCCTCGTGGGGCTCCTTTCCCTTCTGTTGACCCCGGACAAGGTGCTGGCCCGGCTTTCTATGAACGTGTCCACTTTGCTGGGGGCCGTGATGTTCCACATCAACCTCACCTCCTCCATTCCCCCGGTGGGGTACCTGACCCTGGCCGACAGGGTCATGATCACCACCTACGCCGGGTTGTTTGCTGTGCTGGTAAGCAGCGTCCTTCTTCTGCGCCGGGCAGACGAACCGGACAAGACCGCGGCCCAGCGCATCTACCGCTCAAGCCTCCTGCTCGTTCCCACGATCGTGGTCGTCCTTTACCTGACCCTTTTGATCCGGGCGTAGGAGGGAGGGTCCCCCTCCCCGGCGAGGCGGGGAGGGGGACGTCCGAGGGGAGTTAAAGCCTTCCACCCATGGTAAGGGCCAGGATGGCCTTCTGGGTGTGGAGGCGGTTCTCGGCTTGGTCATACATCCAAGAAAGCTGGGGGTCGTCGCAGATGTCGTTGTCGGCCTCGTGCCCACGGTCGATGGGCATGACGTGCATGAGGTACCCCGGCTTGCACAGCTTCTTCTGGCGCTCGCGGGTGTACTTCCAGTCCTTAAACTTCTCGGCGTTTTTGATCTCCGCCTCTTTGCCGATTTCATAGCGGCGCAGGCTCATCCAGCCCCGAGGGAACACCACCACCGCCCCCTTGAGGGCGTCGTCCAGTTCGTGGGTCACCTCGAAGCTGCCCCCGCTTTCTTGGGCGTACTGCTGGGCCAACTTGAGGGCCTCGGCATCGAGCTCGTACCCCTTGGGGTGGGCCACGGTCACGTGCAGGCCGAACCGGGTGGCGATGATCATCTCGTCCTGCACCGAACCCAAGGAGCGGGCCCACGGAGAATAAGCCCACATGATCGTGTACTTGGTCCCCTTGAGGTCCGGGCCCAGTTTCTCCCGCAAGGTGAAAAGGTCGGTGATGGCCTGGCAGGGGTGCCAAATGTTGGAAGCCATGTTGATCACGGGGACTTCCGCGTGCTCGGCGAATTTGTACATGATCTCCGTGTCTTCCCCGTAGCGGGAGACCTTGTCTTCCAACAGCCGGATCCCGATGCCGTGGGCATAACGGGCCATGACCTTGGCCGTGTCCTTGATCGTTTCCCCCGCCCCGGGCTTGTCCTCCAGGGACATGCGCAGGTCGGTGGCGGCGATGAACTGGGCATGCCCCCCCAGCTGGGTCATCGCCGTTTCAAACGACAGCCGCGTTCTCGTGGAAGTGTTGAAGAAGAGCATGAGGAAGGTTTTGTCCTTGAGGGAGGGGTGGGGTAGGCCCGCGTAGTACATGCCCTTGAGCTCCTCGCTCACCTTGAGGGCGATTTCGATCTCCTCTTTCGTCCAGTCCTTGGTGCCGATTAGGTCCTTGCCGTAGAGGTTAAACCAGCTCATCTGCTCCTCCTTGGGGATTGCGAGGGGCGGGCCTTGCTCATCCCATGATGAGGGCCATCAGGCCTTTTTGGGCGTGGAGGCGGTTGGCCGCTTGCTCCACAATGACCGAATGCGGGCCGTCGATGACCTCATCGGTGACTTCCATGCCCCGGTCGGCCGGCAGACAGTGCATGTACAGCGCCCCGTCGGTGAGCTCCATCTTCTCCTTGGTGGTAATCCAGTGCTTGTTGGCCTCGAAGATGGCCTTGGACTTCTGGGGGTCCATGGGTGTTTTCCCGTCCGTGGCCTGGCGCGTCCAGGACTTGGGGTACACCACCACGGCGTCCTTGAACGCCGCGTCCATGTCGTGGACGATGCGGAAGTCCCCACCGAAGCGCTTCGTGGTCTTCTGGGCAAACTGCAGGATTTGAGGATCGAGGTCCAGGCCCTTGGGGTGGGCGAGGGTGATGTCCATGCCGAAGAAGGCCGCGGCCATCATGGCCCCGTGGGGCACAGCCAGCGGCTTCTCCACCGAGCCGGAGTAGGCCCAGGACATCACGAACTTCTTGCCCTGCAGGTGGTGGCCCAGCTTCTCCAGGATGGTCATGATGTCGGCCAAGCCCTGACAGGGGTGGTCCACGTCGTCTTCCATGTTGATCACGGGGACCCGGGACCATTTGGCGAACTCCAAGATGTTGAGACGGCCCTTGCCGTAGATCCAGCCCGTGGGCTTGCCGTAGATGCGGATAGCGATGCCGTGGCCCATCTCCGCGAGGACACGGGCCACGTCGGCGATGCGTTCGGTGGCGTAGGCCTGCTCCTCACCCGGAAGAGCCGGAGTGTACACGGCGTCGGGCTCCAAGAAGTGGGCATGGCCCCCCAGCTGGGTCATGCCTGCCTCAAACGAGTTGCGCGTGCGCAAGGAGCGGTTGTAAAAGAGCATGAACAGCGTTTTGTCCTCCAGCACCTTGTGGGGTTCGCCCCGGATCCACTTCCGCTTGAGGTCGAACGCCGTGTCCAAGATGGTTTCGATCTCTTCCCGATCGAAGTCCATCAGGGTGATGAAATCCCGTCCCCGCAGATCGGTTGCCGCCATTTTTTCTCCTCCTTTTCAGTCGCGGATCACTTGGGTGCCCGCGCGACCTTCCAATGCTCCCACCGCTTGATCCAGGGAAGCGATGGCCGCTCGCTTTCCTCCGGCCTCCAGGAACCGCACGGTGGCCAGAACTTTGGGCTCCATGGAGCCCTTGGCGAAGTGCCCCTCGGCGATGTACGCCCTCGCCTCGGAGGCTGTCATCCGGTCCAGGGCCTTTTCCCCGGGTTTCTTGTAGTTGATGCGGACCTTGTCCACGTCGGTGAGGATGATGAACACCTGAGCGCCCACGTCCTCGGCCAGCCGCTCCCCAGCCAGGTCCTTGTCGATGACAGCCTCCACACCCCGGAGGACCCCGTTTTCCTGGATGACGGGGACCCCCCCGCCGCCGGAGGCGATGACCACCGTGTGGTTGGAAAGAAGCGTCCGGATAGCTTCCCTCTCGGCGATGGCCTTGGGATCTGGGGAGGGCACCACCCGGCGCCAGCCCCGACCCGCGTCCTCCACCACGTGCCACCCTTTCTCCTCCCGCAGGCGCTTGGCCTCCTGTTCGCTGTAGAACGGGCCCACGGGCTTGGTGGGTTTTTGGAAGGCCGGATCGTTTTTGTCCACCAGCACTTGAGTGACCACGGTGGCCACCGGGATGTCGGCGCGGCCATGGCGGGCCAGGACGTTTTTAAGGGCCTGCTGGATCATGTACCCAATAAACCCCTGGGATTGGGCCCCGCACACGTCCATGGGCATGGGGGGCACCAAGTGCTTGCCCGCCTCCTGCTGGAGCAGGATGTTGCCCACCTGAGGCCCGTTGCCGTGGGTGATCACCAGCCGCCACCGGCCGGACAGGGCTATGGTGGCCAGCTGCTCGGCCGCATGCTGCACGTTCCTCAACTGTTCCTCCAACGTCCCTTTCTGGCCCACCTGGAGGATGGCGTTTCCTCCCAAGGCCACCACGACGGTCTGTTTCTCCATGACGATCCTGATCCTCCTTCGTCTAGTTTTGGGCGTTTCCTTCTTCCTGGACCAACTGCCACATCCTCTGCCAATGGGCCCGCATCGCTTCCCGGGCCTGCGCCGGCCGCTTGTGCTTCACGGCCCGGGCCACCTGGCCATGGAGCTCCGCCACTTCCTCGATGCTCCCCAGGTCCTTGAGGTAGTACTTGCGGGTGAACTCCCGGTACAGCTGCTGGTCCATGGTGTTGACCAAAGGGGTCAAAACCGAGGACAGAAGAGCGTTGCGGGTGCACTCGACCAGGACGAGGTGAAACCTTTTGTCCACGGCGAAGTACTCCTCGAACCGGTCGGGGTGGGCCAGCTGCACCAACTGCTGGCACATGTCCCCTAGGGTTTGGGCCTGATCGTCGGTGCGCTTGCGCGCCGCCACTTCGGCCAGGGGGGGCTCCAACGCCGTACGGGCTTCCATGATCTCCAGGCAGCTGGCTTCGCTTTCCAAGATGAATAAAGCTTGAAAGGCCAGGGATTCCGTGGGTTGGCGGACGAAGTTGCCGATGCCGGGTCGGGCCTCGATGAGCCCGACAGCCGCCAACGCACTCAAGGCCTCGCGCACGGTGGGCCGACTGACCCCCATCCGCTGGGCCAGCTCCGCTTCTGCAGGGAGCTTGACGTCGCGGGGGAACGCCCCAGCGCGGATGGCCTCGAGGAGCTGGGCCGCCACCTCGGTGGACGCCTTGGTCGGCCGGACTTTGCGGAATTCCATGGCTACTTGTCTACCTGTCAGACAACATGATAGCATTGCCACCAAGCCCGGTCAAATGGTTTTCAAAGGAGCTGAACATGATCGACCTGCGAATGGACGAGGACCAGAGGAGAAAAAACGCGGCTCTGGCCCGCAAACAGGGCCTTTTCATCCCCACCTTCGCCGAGATGCGCCAGCCCCAGAGCATCCCGTCCCACATCCAAAAGGACCTGCAAGGCATTGGCCTGTGGGATCTCCACCCCCGCAACCTGTTCCGCATCACTTGGAAGAACGAGCCGGTCCAACACGGTGGGCGGTTTGGGGGGATCAACTTCCTCGTGTTTCCCCAGGAGCTCACAGGGGTCTCGGCCAAGATCGTGGCCTTGCTGGGCAAGTGGTTCCCTACCGGAGCTCACAAGGTGGGGGCCACGTTCGGTTGTTTGGTCCCCCGCTTGGTCACCGGGCAGTTCGACCCCGCCCGCCAAAAGGCCGTGTGGCCCTCCACTGGCAACTTCTGCCGGGGGGGAGCCTACGTGGCCAACCTGTTGGGCTGCGAGTCCGTCGCCATCCTCCCCGAAGGCATGTCCAAGGAGCGGTTCGAGTGGCTGCGGCGAATCGCCGGCGAGGTGATCGCCACCCCCGGCACGGAGTCCAACGTGTGGGAGATTTTCCAAAAATGCAAGGAACTCCAGGCCACCCGCCCCGACGTGATGATCTTCAACCAGTTCGACGAGTACGGAAATCACCTGTGGCACTACGCGATGACCGGGCCAGCCATGGAAGAAGTGGTGCAGGCTGTGGGCGGGCGGCTGGCCGGTGTGGTGCTCACCAGCGGCTCGGCCGGCACCTTGGGCTCAGGCGACTATATCAAGGAACGCTTTCCCCACGCCAAGCTGGCCGTGGGGGAGTCCCTCCAATGCCCCACCCTTCTCTTGAATGGGTTCGGCGCCCACCGCATCGAAGGCATCGGGGACAAGCACGTGCCCTGGATCCACAACGTGCGCAACACCGACCTGGCGATTGCTATTGACGACGAAGCCCCGATCTCCCTCATCCGTTTGTTCAACGAGGAACAAGGCAAGAAGCACCTGGTGGGCCAGGGGGTCCCCACCGCCCTTGTCGATCGCCTCGACCTCGTGGGCATCTCCGGGGCCGCCAACCTCGTGGGGGCCGTGAAGTTGGCCCGATACTACGAGCTCACCGCCCGAGACGTGGTCCTCACCGTGCTCACCGACTCCATGGAGCTTTATGGGAGCCGAATCGAGGAGCTGCGGGCCGAGCGGGGGCCGTACACCCTTACCCAAGCCGCGGTAGACCAAGCCCGTTGGCTCTTGGGGGCCAGCACGGATCACATGGCCGAGCTTTCCCACTTGGACCGGCGAAGGATCCACAACCTCAAGTACTTCACCTGGGTGGAGCAGATGGGCAAGTCCGCCGACGACCTGTTGGCCCAGTGGTACGATTGGCCTGAGTACTGGGATCGGATTCACCGCCAGGCCCAGGAGATCGACGAGCTCATTCGGGAGTTCAACGCCCTGGTGCTCAAAGGTTGAGGGATGAACGCGGAGGTTTTGCGGGCGGCCCTGGAAGCCCTGGAGAGCGGGGAGAAGGCGGTGTTGGTGACCGTCGTGGCCGTGGAGGGGCCGGCTCCCCGGGGGCCAGGGGCGAAGATGCTGGTTCTTCCTGACGGCCGCACTGTGGGCACCGTGGGGGGAGGAATCCTCGAGCAGGAAGCGATCGCCAAGGCCCGGGAGCTGTTGGGCCGGGGGGAGGGGGTGGAGCTCGTGGTCCACAACTTGGTGGACCGGGGCCTCCGCTGCGGAGGCGGCCGCTCCACCTTGTTCTACGAGTTCCTCTCCGGAGAGGCGCGCCTGTACGTCTTTGGGGCTGGGCACGTTGGATCCCTCCTGGCCCGGCTGGCTCGGGAGACCGCGGCCTTCCCCGTGGTCGTGTTCGACGAGCGGCCGGAGCGCGCCGGAGAGCTCTGTCCCGGGGTGGTGGTGCGCCATCTACCCGGTTACGCGGAGATCCCCGCCCTTCCCCTAAAGGCCTACGTGGTGATCTGCACGGATTCCCACGAACGGGACTTCCACCTGGCCCGGCAAGTGCTGGGTCAAGACCCCGGACCGCCGTACGTGGGGATGCTGGGTTCCCTCCGGAAGTCCGAGGAGATTCGGGCCCGCCTTCTCGGGGCGGGGATTTCCGAGGAGCGGCTGGCCCGGCTGCACTGTCCGGTGGGCCTACCCCTCGGCGGCCGCTTCCCCGGGGCGGTGGCCTTAAGCATCCTCGCGGAAATCCTGGCCTTCCACCACGGCCGGCTGCGCCAGGCCCAACACGCCGTTGAGCAAAACCCCAACAGCTGAGCTCATCGCCACAGCCATGGAGCACCTTGGGGCTTGCGGGGCCCGGGCCCTGATCGTCACGGGTTCGATCGGAGCAGGCAAGACCACGGCCGCATTGCAGTTTGCCGAGCTTTGGCGGGCCTCGAACCGAACGGTGGGCGGTGTGGCCAGCCCCAGGGTCCTGGACCAGGGAGAAACTGTGGGGTACAAAGTTCGCGACCTGCGAAGCGGGCAAGAAATGCAGTTCTGCAGTGCACAACCTCCGGGCATACCCTTCCGCCGGTTCTTTTTCTCCCCCCAGGGCCTGGCCTTCGCCAACGAGGTCCTCACCCGGGACGCGCAAGGATTGGACGTTGTGGTGATCGACGAAGTGGGTCCGCTGGAGCTCGCCGGGGGAGGGTTGTGCCCGGGAGTGCACCAAGTGCTCTCGGGACGCTCGCCGCTTCTGGTGACGGTGCGTCCCTCCCTCCTCCGCGATTTTCACATCTGGGCCGGACTGACAGGGAAGACCGTTGTCGTAAGCCTGGACCGACCCGAGGAAACAGGTGCGTAGCCGCCTCCGCCCTCCGGCGGTAAGCTTTCCCTTTCGTACCTTCAAGGAGGGATTGGATGGAAAGCGACGCCGAACAGAGGCTGTGGGAGATCGTGGAGCAGAGCGAGGTGGCCTTGCTTGTGACCACCGTGGAGGGCTATCCCCGCATGCGGCCAATGACGTTGCTGGCCTACGAGGAAGGTGGAATCCTGTGGTTTGCCACCAGCAAGTCCTCCCGCAAGATCGAGGAAATTGCGGCCAACCCCAAGGTAGCTGCGGTGTTCATCCACCTGGAGGCAGGGGCCTACGCTCAGGTGTTCGGGGACGGGGAGCTGGTGGAGGACGACGATCTGAAGAAAGAATTCTGGGAAGAGGAGTGGGAGGAGTATTGGGAAGGACCGGAGGACCCGGACTACGTTCTCCTCAAGGTGCGGGGCGCACGGGCGGAGCACTACCTGGTAGAGGAGGACGAGCTGTGGGTTGTGGAGTTTGCTGACTGAACGATGAAGGCGATGGTCCTGAGGGCTCAGGGGGCATGCGAAACCCATCCCCTGAGACTTGAGGACCTCAGAGTCCCTGAGCCCCACCGCGGCGAGATCAGGATCCGTGTCCTTGCCTGCGGGGTTTGCCACACGGACCTTCACATCGTGGAAGGTGACCTCCCCCTGGTCCGCAGGCCCCTCGTTCCCGGGCACCAAGTGGTGGGGGAAGTGGAGGCCGTGGGGCCGGGTGTGGACCGTTTCCGGGTGGGAGATCGCGTGGGGGTGGCCTGGCTCGGCCAGGCCTGCCAAACCTGTCACTTTTGCCAGCAGGGACAAGAGAATCTTTGCCCCCAGGCCCGGTTCACCGGATACCACGTCCATGGAGGATTTGCTGAGTACCTTGTGGCCCAGGGGGAGTTTGTCTACCCGTTGCCCCAAAAGCGGCCGCCCGAAGAAATCGCCCCCTGGCTGTGCGCGGGGATCATCGGATATCGGGCCCTGCGGCTCTCGGGCGCCCAAAGGGGCCAACGCCTCGGGCTCTACGGGTTTGGGGCTTCCGCCCACCTCGCTATCCAGTGGGCAACAGACCAAGGCATGGAAGTCCTCGTGTTCACCCGATCACCAGCCCACCGCGAGCTGGCAAGGGAACTGGGCGCCTGTTGGGTGGGCGGCCCCCAGGAAGCCCCTCCGGAGCCTCTCGACGCGGCCTTGGTGTTCGCCCCTGCTGGCTGGATTGTGCCTCACGCGCTGAGGGCCGTGCGCCCGGGGGGTGCCGTGGTCCTGGGAGGCATCCACATGACGCCGATCCCCGAGTTCCCGTACAACCTCCTCCACGGGGAGCGGGTCCTGCGGTCGGTTGCCCACGCCACGCGGCGGGACGGTGAGGAGTTCCTCGCCTGGGCTGGCCGGGCGCCTCTCCGCACGGAGGTGGAGGTTTACCCCCTGGCCCAGGCCAATACGGTGCTCGCCCGCCTCAAGCAGGGGAAGGTTCAGGGAGCTGCGGTACTGGACGTAAGGGATTAGAAAAGAGAAGGGGCGGCCGTGAGGCCGCCCCGGACGATCCTATCGCAGCACGCGGGGGTTATCCCGCCGGCGCTGACGCGCGCACTTCTGGCAATAGACCGGGCGGTCCGTCTTCGGTTCGAACGGAAGTTCCTCGATCTTGGCGCCACAATCCGCGCACGTGAGGTTCATGTGGCTCACGTTGTAAAGCTTGCGCCTCTCGAAATTCATCTCGCCTCCTTATCGCAGGCCGAAAAAAATAAATGCTATCCAGCCGTCGACAGGCGTGATCATACCCGCTCCACCGTTCCCCCGCCAGCCGGGGGGCGAACACCCGGCCTCGGCTCGCCTTTCGGTAGAATGGAGTCATGCCAAGGGTCATTGTGGTTTTTAACCCTGTAGCCGATCGCGGCCGGGCCGCCCAACACGAGGATCATGTGGTTCGGGCTCTCAAGGCAACCGGATGCCAACCCGTGCTGTGGAAGACGGAGCGACCTGGGGACGCGGTGGACCTCGCCCGCCGAGCCTTGAAAGAAGGAGCGGACGCGATCTTAGCCGCCGGAGGCGATGGCACCGCCCACGAGGTGGGACAAGCCCTGGTGGGAACCAAAGTCCCCCTGGGAATTCTTCCCATCGGCTCGGGCAACGACTACATCCGCGTCCTGGGCATCCCCAAGGATCTGGGGGTGGCCGCCCAGATTGCCGCGCGCACAAAGAGCGTGCCGCTCGATGTGGCCGAGGCCCGCGGCCGCTTCGCCCTGAACTCCATGGGCATGGGCATCGAAGGCCAGATCGCCTGGGACTACAAGAACATGCGGGTGCTCAAAGGGGAGATAGGTTACCTCTACGCCACCCTCTGGGAAGTGGTGGCCTTTCGCTCCTTTCGAGCTGAGGTCAAAGGCGATGGGTGGTCGTTCTCCGGCCGCCTCCTTTCCGTATCCCTCATGAACGGACCTTATGCTGGGGGCGGTTTCCACCTCGCTCCCTTCGCCCAAGTGGACGATGGGAAGATCGACGCCACCATAATCGGCAACTACCCGCGCCTTGCCCGGTTCTTCGTCCTCCCCAAGACCCGAGACGGAAGCTACGTCCGGCTGAAGCGGGTCAAGACTCACAAAGCGTCCCAGGTGGTGGTTCAAGCCGACCGTGCCCTGCCCGTGCACATGGATGGAGAGCTCCTTCCTGAGCGGCAGTCCCGCCTGGAAGTGACCATACGGCCAAAAGCTTTGCACGTCCTGGTCCCTTAGGCGGCCTAGAACTCCAGGAGCTGGAGGTCGCGGGCCGTTCGTACCCTCTTTCCCTGGGGCAACAGGGCAACCCTGCGGGGACCCGGTCCGTAGGCCTGCGTGGTGAACAAGGTAAGCACCTGGTCCCCGTAGAGGTACAGAGGCGCCTGGGGCTGATGGGACCGCACCAGCACCCGAACCCCCAACCGCCTGGCGACTTCCTCGAAGAAGTCACGGCCCAGTGTGGGACGACCCAGGAGCTCCCCGTGGCTGTAGCCCGGCCCGTTCAGCCAGTCCCCCCACGTGATCTTCCTCCAGTTGGCTGAGCCCAACGCGATGCGCTCGATGTCCTGTAGACTGTCCACGTCGGGCAAAGCCCCGTGGAGGGCGAGCACCCCTGCAGGGTGGTGAGCAGCCAGAGGGAGAAGGGCCAACGTTCGGGTCAGGGCTTCCTCTTCCTGGGGGCGAAGCTCTTCCCAGAAGTCCGCGGGTTGAAATGGGGCCACAGCCCAGGCCTCGTGGTTGCCCATCAGCAAATGAATCCCTTGGGGCCTTTCAATCTTGGCCCGGAAAAGCAGCCCGAGGTTGCCCTGCGAGTCCGGGCCGCGGTCCACGTAGTCCCCCAAAAACACCAAGACGTGCTCTTCGTTGAAGAACTCCTGGAGTACCCGGTGCGTGGCCTCGCAGTCCCCATGGGTGTCGCCCACGAACACCGCGGTTTGGTCCGGCGGCAGGTGAATGAGCCGCCGCGGCGCACCCAAAGCATCCCGCAGGGGTCCCAAGAGGTCCCACACATGGTCAAAGTTAGCCGCCCCGGGAAGGACAGACAATTGTCAAAACCGCTTCCAAAGAACTTGGGCCAGGCGATCGAGGTCCGCGAAGTCCAGGGCTTCCCCACGCACCCGCCCGTCCAAGCCTACCTCGTCCAAGATGCGCTCGGCTTCTTCGCTGGAAAACCGGTCGGAGAGCAGGCGGCGCAGGGTCTTGCGGCGGGTAGAGAACACCAGGGCCAACGTCTGCTCCAGGACCTCGTCCGGCACCGTGGTGCGCGGCGAAAGACGCTTGTGGAGCTTGATCAGCACCGAGTCCACCTCCGGAGGGGGGAAAAACACCGTGCGGGCCACCTTGCGCACGAGCTCCACGTCGTAATAGGCCCGAAGGTGCACGCCCAGGCGGCTGGCCTCCGGCCCTGGTGGAGCCAAGAGCTTCTCCCCCACCTCGGCCTGGACCATCAGCACGGCCCGCCCCACCCGCTCCCGAACAAGTTTGAGCAGCACCTCGCTCGTGATGCCGTAAGGGAGGTTGCCCACAACCACCAGCCGCTCCCCAAACTCGGCGAGGGCCAAACCGCGAAAGTCCCCAGGCACAACCACCACGTGGGCAAAAGGGGCCACGTGGTCCCGCAGCAGAGGCACAAGGCGGCCGTCGATTTCCACGGCGTAGAGCCGCCCAACGTGGGGGGCCAGGGCCACCGTGAGTGTGCCCAGGCCCGCGCCCACTTCTATCACCACATCCTCGGGCTCGGGTTCGATGGCCTCCACGATCCTGTGGAGCACGTTCTCGTCCACGAGGAAGTGCTGCCCAAGCTCCTTGCGCAGGCGGATTCCCTGTCGGGCGAGGACGTCGCGCACCACCGAGGGGGAGGTAAGCTTCATCACAGAGTTGATCATACGTGGGTTTCCCCCGACCAGGGGCTAAACTTCCCCCACCACGTCGCAAGCCCCAGAGCACGGAGAACCCCAGCTCGCTTGTCCGGTCCCGGTACCTAGTACCCTGACCCGAGACCCATGGCCTGATTTCTCCTCCCTCAGCGAGAAGACAAATCCCCTTCCGAACTGTCCGACGCAAGTTGAGGCGGCCAAGCCAGCCCTTATAATGCCCATCGAAGGGTAACTGGGGGAGCTCCCAATGGGGCTGAGAGGAGGAACAAGCCTCGACCCCGGAACCTGATCTGGGTAATACCAGCGGAGGGAAAGTTACCCGTGGATCGGCCTTCCGGGCGCGTAAGCCTTCTTCCATCCCCGGCCGGAGTTCTTCCCTGAACCCCAGGAGAGGAACAGTTTGCCCAACACTGGCCAGAAAGTGAAGACAGGTTTCGGGAAGCCTGGGAAGGGGCTGCGCACCGCCCTGAGCGGACCCAAGGACCTCGTCGTCGTGGTTGCTTCAGGGGAACTGCCCTCGAAACAACCGCTACGTCAAGTTCTCGGCCAAGCGGACTTGGTGGTGGCTGCCGACGGGGGACTGTTGCACCTTGCGAAGCTGGGTGTCCGCCCCGATGTGCTCATTGGCGACTTGGACTCCCTGAACGGGAGTCCGCCCGAAGATTTTCCCGTTCTCCCAAGCCCCCGGGAGAAGGACGCCACGGATCTTGAGCTTGCCCTGGACTTTGTGGCCGAACTCAATCCTCGCGAGGTCCACATTTTCGCGGCCCTCGGCGGTCGCCTGGACCATGCCCTGGGGACCATCCAGGTTCTATCCCGCTACGCCTTCCCCATCGTCCTCCACCACAAGCCCGAGACCCTGTACCTCGTGCAGAAGCGCGGGGAGATTCCTGCCCAAGTGGGCGACCTTGTCTCCCTCATCCCTCTTACGGCCAGGGCCCAAGGGATCACCACCCAGGGCCTGCGTTACGCCCTCAAGGGTGGCACGCTCAAACGGGAAGCCACCCGGGGTATCTCCAACGAAGTGACAAGTCTTCCTTGCTTGGTGGAAGTCCGGAGCGGAAAGCTCCTTGTGGTGCACACTCCGCAGCAGAAAAGGAGGTAACCGTGAAGAGGCTTTTGGTGTTGCTGCTGGCCGTCGTCTGGGCCCCCTTGGTGGGGGGAGTGGAGCTCGTGGTGTACAGCTACGACTCGTTTGTGACCTGGGGACCGGCGCTGGCGATCAAGGAGGCCTTTGAGCGGGCCCATCCTGGTGTGAAGCTTGTGTGGATCGCCCCCGGCGACTCCGCGGAGATGCTCTCCCGCTTGATTAGCGAGCTGGAGTTTGGCCTTCCCACAGCCGACGTGTTCATCGGTGTGGCCGATGCCGAAGTCCCCCGGGCTTGGGCAAGAGGGGTTTTCCGCCGCCTGGAGCTGGAGCGGCTCCGGAACTTGGCCGATGTGCCTGCCGAACTGCGCCTGCCCGGCGACACTTTCCTCGTCCCCTACGACCACGGCTATGTCACCTTCGTGTACAACCCCGCGGCCCTGCCCCAGGGCGTGGTGCTCACAAGCCTCGAAGACCTTCTTAGACCCGAGCTCAAGGGCAAGATTGTGCTCCAAGACCCGCGGACTTCCTCTCCAGGGCTGGCCTTCCTCCTTTGGACGGTCGCCCGCTACGGCGAGGCCTGGCCGGAGTTTTGGAAAAAACTTCTGCCCAACGTGCTGACCATCACCAAGGGCTGGAGCGAGTCCTTTGAAATGCTGGAGGCTGGCGAGGCCGCCATCGTCGTCTCCTACGCCACCGATGAGGCCTACGCCCACATCGTCTACGGCGAGGCCCGCTACCGCGTGTGGACGCCCGACGGACAGGGCTTCCGCCAGGTGGAGTACATGGGCATCGTCCGCACCACGAAATACCCTGAGCTTGCCCATGCCCTGCTGGACTTCATCCTGTCCTTGGAGATCCAAGAGCTTATCCCCACAAGCCAGTGGATGTTCCCGGCCAACGCCAAGGTAAGGCTGCCGGAGAAGTTCGCTCAGTACGCGGTGATCCCTGAGCGCCCCGTCTCCCTGAGCCTGGAGGAGATCGGAGCGAAGCTCTCCGGTTGGATCCGCACGTGGCAAGAGCTTCTCGGGCGCTAGGAAGACGGGGCACTTGGGCCAGCCTGGCCCTGGTGCCCCTGGCCTTCCTTGCCGTGGGCCTGTTCTGGCCCCTGGCCGAGGTCCTCCGGCTGGGCTTGAGGGTGGACGGGGTTTGGACTTTAGATCCCCTCAAGTCCGTACTGGGTGATGCTTACGTTCGGCGCCTGCTCGGTTTCACCCTGGAGCAGGCCTTCCTCTCCACCCTCCTCAGCCTGGCCTTGGGGTTCCCCTTGGGTTGGCTTTTGGCCCGCTACCAGTTTCCCGGCAAAGCGGCCTTGCGCGCGTTTACTTTGGTGCCCTTTGTCCTGCCGCCCATCACCGTGGCCCTGGGCTTCTTCCTCTTTTTCGGCCATGCGGGCTACCTCAACCAGTTCCTCCAGTGGGCCTTGGGCCTCAACCAGCCCCCGTTGCGGGTGCTTTACACTCTTTGGGCCATTGTGCTTGCGCACGCTTTTTACAACGCCCCGGTCGTGGCCCGGTTTGTGCAAGCGGCGTGGGAGTCCCAGGACCCGGCCCTGGTGGAGGCGGCCCGGGTTCTGGGCGCCAAACCGCTGTGGGCCTTCATCACCGTGACGTTGCCTGCCCTGCTGCCCGCCGTGGTTTCGGCCTCGGCCCTCATCTTTATGTTGTGCACCTTGTCCTTTGCCATTCCCCTTGCCCTGGGCGGGGCCCAGTTCGCCACGGTGGAGGTGGGCGTTTATTTTTTTGCCCGAGTGGAGCTCGATTTTTCCCGGGCTGTAGCCTTGGCCCTGGTGGTCTTGGGGCTTTCGCTCACCCTGACCTACGTGTACCTCCGGGGTGGTGGTGTCTTTCAAGCGGCGCAAGCGCGGGAGCGCCCCCAGCCTGCGCTTGCCCTTTTTGACCCTACTCGCCCCGCTCGCCTACTGTGGTTTGTGTACCTCGCTTTGGCGGCCCTCCTGTTCGTGGGTCCGATGGCTGCTGTGATGGCCGACTCCTTTCTCCGTCGTGCTCCCGATGGCTCTTCGCCCACGCTTTACTGGTACCACTTGGCCCTGACAGCATCGCCGGCGCCGGTGCTGGGCACGTCGCCTTTGGGAGCGATCCTGACGAGCTTGACTGTAGGGGCAGCGTCGGCCGGCTTGGCCCTGGTGCTGGGACTTGTGGTGGGTGCAGTGCTGCGGCAGGTGCGTTCCCGGGCGCTGGAGGCCCTGCTCATGGCCCCGGTGGGCATTTCCTCGGTGGTGTTGGGCCTGGCCCTGCTCCTGGCTTTCCGGAGGCCCCCTTTTCGCTACTTGGCGGTCGGCCCCTGGCCCCTGGTTCTAGCTCACACCCTGCTTTTCTATCCTTTCGTGGTGCGGGCTGTGCAGCCCCTTTGGGAATCGCTCGATCCAAGGCTTGTGGAAGCCGCTCGTACGCTGGGGGCCTCGCGCTTTCGGGCCTTTGTCTCTGTGGAGCTTCCTCTGCTTCGCCCAGGGATTGTCGTAGCCGGGGCGTTGGCCTTTGCCCTGTCCTTGGGGGAAATGACCGCGGCGGCCATGCTTACTCGGCCCGGTTTGAACACTATTCCCCTCTCCATCTACCAGTACCTCTCGGCCCGGCGGTTCGGAGCAGCTTCAGCCATGGCCACGCTGCTGATGGTCCTCACCGCACTGGCTCTTTGGCTTTGGGAGAGGACAAGCGTGCGCACGAGGTCCCATGCTTGAGGCCCGGGGGCTTTCCAAGCGGTTTGGCTCGGTGGTGGCCGTCGAAAACCTTTCGTTTTGCGTGGCCGAAGGGGAGATCTTTGCCCTCTTGGGTCCTTCGGGCTGTGGAAAGACCACAGCGTTGCGGCTCATCGCCGGCCTGGTTCGTCCGGACCGGGGAAGGGTGTTCCTTGCGGGGCAAGACGTAACCTCCTGGCCGCCGGAGAGGCGCAAAATGGGGTTTGTCTTCCAAAACTACGCTTTGTTTCCCCACCTTTCGGTGGCCGCCAACGTGGCCTACGGTTTGCGGTTTGGCTGGAGGGGGGACCGCAAGAAACGCGTGGGGGAGCTTCTGGAGCTTGTGAACCTTGTGGGGTACGAGAAGCGCCGTCCCCACGAGCTTTCGGAAGGGCAAAAGCAGCGGGTAGCTCTGGCCCGGGCTTTGGCGCCTGGAGCGCGCATCCTCCTCTTGGATGAGCCGCTGTCGGCGTTGGACGCGGCGCTGCGCAAGGAGCTGCGGGCGGAGCTGCGCGGGCTTCTCCAGGGGCTCAACATCGCCGCGGTGCACGTCACCCATGACCAGGAGGAGGCCCTAGCGCTCGCGGACCGTGTGGGGGTCATGCGGGAGGGAACGCTGGAGCAAGTGGGGACACCTCACGAGGTGTACCGCCAGCCGGCCAGTGTTTTCGTGGCCTCCTTTCTGGGACGAGCCAACCTCTGGCCCGCCAGGGTAATCGAGGTGGATGGACAGAACGCCTGGGTGGAAGTGGCAGGAACCACGCTTTCGGTTGCGTGCGCCGGGGTGGAGGTGGGTCAAGAAGTTGTTCTGTTTTTCCGCCCCGAGGACGTGGAAGTGGGTTCAGGCCCGTTCGAAGCGGAGGTCACCCACGTGGAGTACCTGGGCGACCGGTGGGAGGTTCACACCCATGTGCAAGACCTGGCCGTAGTGCTCCTCATCGACCGCCCTTGCGCGCCGAGGACCACACTCAACTTTCACGTCCACAAATTTCAAATTCTTGGCCCGGACTACGCGTGCTGAGCCCTGCTTTGGGGCTTTTGAAAAACTGCCCTTGCCCAGCGCGGATCATCGCACAATTTAGGCAAGGCTTGGACACTGAGGACCGTGAGCCGTGCTGTGGCCCCCGCTGCTGACCGCCAGTGCTATGTTTGGGAACCTGTCTCCCTTAACTGTCCATCGTTTCCGAAAGGGTTTCTCCCATTTGGGTTTCAGTGCCAGCGGGAACTCAGGCATGTAGGTGGATTAGGGTACCTTCAAGGGTGGAGAGGTCAACAAGAGCGCAGGTGGGGTGGCCAGTAAGCCAGCCACAGGCCTCCCCAGGGTTAACCACCAGAGGACTCCCTGCCCGAATCTCAGCCCGGTGCGTGTGGCCGTAGATGATCACATCGTACTTGCCCGAACAAACCAAGGCCTGCAGCGCATACGGCTCGTGCAGGAGCAAGATCCGCCGGCCCGCCAGTTCCAGCTCCTTGGGCCCCACGTGAATCTCCCCCACCCCGGCAAACCGCTCCCGGAGGTAAAGCCTGTCCCCGTCGTTGTTGCCGAATACAGCCACCACCCCCAGGCCGGCCTCCCGAAACGGCTCGCTCATGAACGGGGCCACAATGTCCCCGGCGTGCAAAACAAGCTCCACCCCTTGGGCCTTGAACAAGGCCAGGGCCCGACGCAGGCGGTCCACGTGGTCGTGGGTGTCGGAAATCACCCCTAACCGCACTTCACGTCCTCCCTGGCCTGTTCCCACGGCAGCTTGAGCACGGGTTGGCGCACGGCCCGCACCTCGTCCAGGCGGCGCACCGGGGTCCCATGGGGCGCTTCCTTCAGCACGTGTGGACTCTCCTTCGCTTCTTGAGCAATCTTGATCATGGCCTCGGCGAAAGCGTCCAAAACCTCCTTGGGCTCCGTCTCTGTGGGCTCGATCATCAGGGCCTCTTTGACGATCAGGGGGAAGTACACCGTGGGGGGATGGAATCCATAGTCGATCAGGCGCTTGGCGATGTCCATGGTGCGGATGCCCTCGGCCAGGCCCTCCCCGGAGAGAACGAACTCGTGCATGCACATCCGGTCGTAGGGGAGCCTGTACGTGCCCTTGAGGCGTTCTTTGAGGTAGTTGGCAGCCAAAACGGCGCCCCCGGACACCTCCCGCAGGCCCTCGTCCCCCAAAAGCAGAACATAGGCCAGGGCCCGCACCGCGACCAGGAAATTGCCAAAGAATGGGTGCACTTGGCCGATCGACTTGGGCTTGTCCCAACTCAGCCGGAACCTTTCACCCTCCCGCACGACCTCGGGCACGGGCAAGTAGGGCACAAGGCGCTGGGAAACAGCCACAGGTCCTGCGCCCGGCCCGCCGCCCCCGTGGGGAGTGGAAAACGTCTTGTGCAGGTTGAAGTGGAACACGTCGGCCCCCATGTCGCCCGGCCGGGCCCGACCGACGTAGGCGTTGAAGTTGGCCCCGTCAAAGTAGCACAACCCCCCGGCCTTGTGCACCCGCTCGGTGATCTCCAAGATGTCCTGTTCAAAAATCCCTAGGGTGTTGGGCACGGTCATCATGATCCCAGCGACTTCTGGGGAAAGGGCGCGCTGGAGGGCCTCGAGGTCCACCGTGCCCCGGGTGTTGGAGGGAATGGAAACCACTTGGAAGCCGATCATGGCCGCGGAGGCGGGGTTGGTCCCATGGGCCGAATCCGGAAGCAAGATTTTGGTCCGAACTTCCCCACGGTCCTCAAAGTACCGCTTGAACAAGAGAAGCCCCGTGAGCTCCCCGTGGGCCCCGGCCGCGGGCTGCAAGGAAACCCCGGGCATCCCGGCCAAGCTCTTGAGGTACTGGCCCAGCTCCCAAAGCACCGCCAGCGCCCCTTGGACCTCCTCCTCTTCCAGCAAAGGATGAAGGTGGGCAAAGCCGGGCAGCCGGGCTAGGTCCTCGTGGAGCTTGGGGTTGTACTTCATTGTGCAGCTGCCCAACGGATAAAACCCGGTGTCCACCCCGTAGTTGAGGCGGGAAAGGGCCGTGTAGTGGCGCACAAGCTCCGGCTGGGATACCTCGGGGAGTCGGGGAGGGGTTCGACGCCGGAGTTCCCCGGGAACGGCCTGTAAAACTTCCTGCTCGGAGCGAACCAGGTTGGGCAGGGCCGTGGCCCTTCGCCCGGGCACGGACCGCTCGTAAATCGTGGTCATCGAACCTTACCTCCTTAGGGCCTGCACAAAACGTTCAAGTTCCTCGTCGGTGCGCTTCTCGGTCACGGCGACCAAAAAAGCGTCGGAGACCCCCGTGGGCTGCAAGAACTGGGGCCCCAGCACGGCCAGGCCCGCCTGGCGCAGCTTGTTTACAGCGCCAACAGGGTCGGAGGTAGCCACAGCGAATTCGTGAAAAAACGGCCCGGAGAACCTCAACCGGTACCCAGGCAATCGCCCGATTTGTTCCGCCAGACGGTGGGCTTTGTCCAGGCACAGGAGGGCCACCCGGCGCAGGCCCTCGGGCCCCAGGGCCGCCAGGTACACCGTAGCCGCCAGGGCGCACAGGGCGGAGTTGGTACAGATGTTGGACGTGGCCTGCTCCCGACGGATGTGCTGCTCCCGGGTCTGGAAGGCCATCACGTACCCGGGCTTGCCCTCGGCATCGCACGTGCCTCCGGAGAGCCTGCCCGGCATGCGCCGGAGGTGCTCGGCCCGCGTGGCGAAAATCCCAAGGAGGGGGCCCCCGAAGGAAAGGGGGTTGCCCAGCACTTGGCCTTCGCCCACGACCACGTCGGCCTCAAAGGAACCTGGGGGCTCGAGCACGGCCAGGGCGATGGGGTTCACCGAGACGACGAGGAAGGCAGGGCCCAAGCGCTCCTTGAGTCCCCGAAGGTCCTCAATGATCCCAAATCCGTTGGGTTGTTGAACGACCAGGGCGCAGGTCCCCTCAGGGATCGCCGCGAGCTTGAGGCGCCCGTCCTCTCCGTAGGGCACCTCCTGGACCTGCAAGCCCGCGGCCCAGGTGTAGGTGTCCACCACCCGGCGGTGGCGGGGATTCAGGGACCGAGGGACCAAGACGACCTTGCCCCCTGTGGCCCGGTACGCCATGTAGACGGCCTCGGCCAGGGCTGTGCCCCCGTCGTACATCGAGGCGTTGGCCACTTCCATCCCCGTCAGTTCACAGATCATCGTCTGGTACTCGAACATCCAGGTGAGGGTGCCCTGGGAGAGCTCGGCTTGGTACGGGGTGTAGGAGGTATAGAACTCCGAGCGACCGAGGATGTGGCCCACCACCGAGGGGATGAAGTGGTCGTACAGCCCTCCGCCCAAGAAGGGCACGAGTTCCCGGCCGGTGGAGCGCTCCACCAGGCCCGTCAGGTACCGGGCCACCCAAAGCTCATCCCGGCGGGGAAGGCCCAGGGGCCGAAAGCGGTCCACAATCTCCTTGGGGATGTCGGAGAACAGGGCCTCCACATCGGCAAGGCCCACCACCTTCAGCATCTGTTGGATGTCCTGGGGGGTGTGGGGGAAGTAGGGGTTCATCTAACCCCCTATCAGGGCGGCGTAGCCAGCGGCGTCCATCAGGTCGGCCAACTCTCCGGGGTTGTCCATTTTGAGCACGAACAACCACCCTTGCCCGTAGGGCTCCCTGTTGATGAGGTCCGGGGCGTTGGTGACCGCGGTGTTGACCTCCACCACCTCCCCGGAAAGGGGGGCGTACACGGTCCCCACCGCCTTGACCGACTCCACAGCCGCCATCCGCTCTCCTTTCCTGGCCTTCTTGCCCAGGGGAGGAAGTTCCACGAACACGATGTCCCCCAGCTCCCTTTGGGCGTGGTGGGTGATGCCCACCCGCACCCGCTCCCCCTCGGTCTTGACCCACTCGTGGCTCTTGGTGTACTTGAGGTCCTTGGGAATCAACCGCGCTCCTTTCTAGAACGGAACAGGCTCTTTGGGCCCGAACTTCTCCTCGGGGTAGAAAGTGGCCGAGTTCCTGTGGAACATAAGGTTGAGCTGGCCCGTGGGGCCGTTGCGCTGTTTGGCAATGATGAGCTCCACCTCCAGGGCCTCCCCAGGCGAAGCTTGGGCCTCTGCCGGGTCCTGACGATGAATGAGGACCACCAGATCGGCATCTTGCTCGATGGCCCCCGACTCCCGAAGGTCGGAAAGCATGGGTCTGCGGTTCTCCCGGCGCTCCACCGCCCGGTTGAGCTGGGAGCAGGCGATGAGGGGCACATTGAGCTCCTTGGCCAACGCCTTGAGGGAGCGGGACACGTAGGCGATTTGCTGCTCGCGGACGTCGGTCTTGATCCCGGCGTCCACCAGCTGCAGGTAGTCCACGATGATCAAGTCCAGTCCCCCGCACTCCTTGGTCATCTGGCGGGCTTTGGCCTTCACGGACAGGACCGACAGGGTGGACGAGTCATCCACGAAAACCTGGGCGTCCTCAAACTTGGCCACCGCTTCCGCCACCAGGCCCAGCTTGGCCGGGGAAAGGTACCCATGGCGAAGCTGCTTGAGGTCCACCTGGGCCTCGGAGGCAATCAACTTCTCCAGAATCTGCTCCTTGGTCATCTCCAAAGAGAACAGGCCCACCTTCTTGCCCTGGTCCAAGGCCGCTGACCGCAGGATATTCAACGCCAGGGAGGTCTTGCCTGTTCCGGGTCGGCCAGCAATGACGATGAACTCCGCGGGGCGCAGGCCACCCGTGTAGGCATCGAATTGATCAAACCCCGTGGACAACGCCCCCACCGGGCGGCGCTTGGGGTCCTTGTGGATCTCAATGAGCAGGTTCACATGCTGCTCGAGAAAATCCCGCAACCGGTGATAGCGGGGGCTGTACCGGCGGGAGGCAATCTTGAACACCTCTTCCTCCGCCTGGTCCAAGGCCGAGTCCGTGGGGAGATCTTCGGAATACCCCAGCTCCGATACCTTGGCCCCGGCGGCGATGAGCCAGCGGCGGAGGGCCTTTTCTTCCAGGATGCCCACGTAGTGCTCCACGGCGGCGGAAGTGGCCACGGCATCCAACAGGCCCGCCAGGTACGTGCGGCCGCCCACCTTGTCCAGCTGCCCCTTCTCCTCCAGCCGGTTCCCCACCGCCACCGTGTCCGCGTGCTTGTTCTGTTGAAAGAGGTCCACCAGGGTTTGGAAGATGAGGCGATGGGCAGGAAGATAGAAGTGGTCCGGGGTCAACCGCTCGACGAGGAACGGCAGGACGTCCTCCGGTTCGAGCATGGCCGCGCCCAGGACCTGGCACTCGGCCTCTTCGTTCCGGGGAAGACGACGCACGCCAAGCTCCCGCACCTCAGCCACGGCCTCATGTTACCCCGGGCCTTCCTCCGGTCCAACGGGGCGCCGTTGCCCATGGCGGTAGGGACGGCTATACTTCCCCCGCGTTTCGTCCGCTTTTTTTCTGAAAGGAGGAGACAAGGTTGGCCCTTCTGTCCATGAAGGAGTTGCTGGAGGCGGGGGTGCACTTCGGGCACCGTACCCGGAAGTGGAACCCCAAGATGGCCCGGTTCATCTACACCGAGCGTAAGGGGATTCACATCATCGATCTGGGGAAGACCCTGGAGTTGTTCGGGCGGGCCTACGACTTTGTGCGCACCCAGTCGGCCCAGGGCAAGCCTGTGCTGTTCGTGGGGACCAAACGCCAAGTGGCCCCCACCATCGAAGCCGAGGCCCAGCGGTGCGGGTCTCCCTACGTGAACGAGCGGTGGATTGGGGGCACCCTCACCAACTTCGAGGCCATTCGCCGCCGCGTCCTGCACATGATTGAATTGGAACGAAACTTCACCGAGGGGAAGTACGAACGCCTACCCCTCAAAGAGCGCGTTCGCCTCCAGCGGGAACTCAATCAGCTGAAGAAGAACTTGGTGGGGTTGAGGGAGATGGACCGCCTGCCTGGGGTGCTGTTCGTGGTGGATCCCACGGTGGAGATCCACGCCGTGCGGGAGGCCAACATCCTGGGGATCCCCATCGTGGCCGTGTGCGATACGGACTCCGATCCGGACCTCATCGACTTTCCGGTCCCGGGCAACGACGACGCCATCAAGTCCACCCGCCTGCTCACCTCCCGGATCGCCGACGCGGTGATCGAAGGGCGAGAGGGCCTGCAGACCACCGAGCCAGCTCCCACCGAAGAAGCCCGGGAACTGCCCCAACCGGAGGCTCTCAGCGCGGAGGTGGAAAGCCGGCTCATGGAGATGTGGGAGGAGCTGGCCGAGGAGGGGAGGGACTGATGACCGAGGTCGACCTCGATCTGGTGAAACGCCTCCGGGCCGAGACCGGCGTGGGCATCATGGACTGCAAGCGAGCCCTGGCCCAGGCGGGCGGGGACGTGGAAAAGGCCAAGAAGATCCTGCGCACCGAGGGCAAAGAATTCCTGGCTGGAACAGGCCGCGAGGCCCGCGAAGGCCGGATCGAAGCCTACGTCCACCACTCGGGGAAGATCGGGGTGCTCCTGGAAGTCAACACTTCCACCGACTTCGCCGCCAACTCCGAGGCGTTCCGGGAATTGGTGAAGAACTTGGCCATGCACATCGCCGCCTCCAAACCCCGGTGGGTTTCCCCTGACCAAGTCCCCCCTGAAGCAGTAGAACAGGAACGGGAAGTGCTCCGCAAACAGGCGGAGAAAGAGGGGAAACCGGCCCCAATCGTGGAGAAGATCGTGGAGGGCCGGCTCCACAAGTTCTACGAGGAGAACTGCTTGGTCAAGCAGCCGTACGTGCGGGACCCCAACATTAAAGTGGAGGACATTCTGGGGGAGCTAGCCTCCAAACTGGGCGAGCCCGTGGTCATTCGGCGGTTCGTGCGGTTCCAGGTGGGCGAGGGGTGAAGCTCCACTTCCGCAGGGTTTTATTCAAGCTGTCCGGTGAGCTTTTGGGAAGCCGACAGGGCCCCGTGGATCGTGGGGCCCTGTCTTTCTTTGCCCAGGAAGTGGCGACGGCTCGGGACGCTGGAGCCCAACTGGCCCTGGTCGTCGGTGGAGGGAACATCGTGCGGGGCTCAGCCCTCCAGGACATGCCCCTCACCGCCGGCCACACCATGGGCATGCTGGGCACCCTGATCAACGGGGTGGCCCTCCGGGAAGCTCTTCACGTCCGGGGAATCCCCTGCATCCTTCAATCGTCCCTGTCTTGCCCGGGGGTGGCGGACCCTGTGGATCCCTGGCGCGCCAGGGAGGCTCTGGCCCAAGGCCAGGTGGTGGTGTTTGCCGGGGGGACGGGCAACCCCTACGTGACCACGGACACCGCAGCGGTGATCCGGGCCCTTTCGGTGGAAGCCCAAGCCCTGGTCAAAGGCTCCAAGGTGCCGGGCCTGTACGAGGCGGACCCCCTCAAGTCCCAAGAAGCCCGGCCCATCCCCCGGCTGTCCCATCGGGAGTACCTGGCCCGGGGGTTGAAGGCGATGGACGAGGCCGCCGTGGCCATCGCTGGAGAACACAACCTCCCCATCGTGGTGTTCAAGGCCGACGAGAGAGGAGCCTTTCTTTTGGCTCTCCAGGGCAAGGTAGGGTCCCTAATCGCCTGAGTTTCGGGGCGACTGGATTTGAACCAGCGACCTCCTGCTCCCAAAGCAGGCGCGCTTCCAGCTGCGCCACGCCCCGCTGGGGCAGAGTTTAGGAGAACGCTGGTCCCTGGGCAATCTCCCCCGTAAACGGGCCAGGGGTTGCCCGCCGGGCGACTCTTGGTCTAGTATTTGAGCAATCTATGGAGGGCCGCGATCCGTCCGCCCAAAAACTGTTGCGCCTCCTTCGGGAGGTCCAGCAAAGCCGCAGCGTGGGGGAAGCGGGGGAGGCCGCCCTGCGCTACGCGATGTCCAAAATTCCCCAGGCCCAGGCAGGGGCCTTGCTTCTTCTCAACCAGCGCCAGGGGTGCTTTGAATTCCGCGCCGCGGTAGGGTGGGACCCGGCCAAGCTCTCCCGGGTGGCCATTCCCCAAGAAAGAATCCTCCAGCGCCAACTGCACGGAGATCGCCCCGCCCTTGTGCGCAATCCCCTGGAGCACAACCGGAAGTACCTGGGCGAGGAGCTGGCCCAAGCCCTGGCCGAAGTGGGCCCGTGCGCCGCGTTCCTGAGCTTCCCCATCCGAGAAGGGTCCCAAGTCATCGGTTACTTCAACCTCGACCACCACAGTGATCCGGAGGCCTTTGACCAGGCGGACTTGGAGGTGTTGAACGAGGTGGGGGAGGCTGTAGGACTAGTGATCCGGGCGGCGTGGGCTTGGGAGCAGATGGCGGAGCGGGAGAGCATGCTTCGCTTCATTTTCGAGAGGCTCCCTTACGCTTCGTACTTGGTGGACCTGGAGGGGAAAGTCCTGGCAGCCAACCCTGCTGCAGCTCATCAGACGGGGTACACCGTGGAAGAGCTGCAGCACATGAACCTGTGGCAGGAGCTTTTGCAGGACCCCGGGGCCTGGAGCTCCCGAGAACTGATCGGGCGTCTCCCCCAAGGGGCTGAGGTGGTGGAGACCAAGAAACGTCGCCGGGATGGCCATGTCTTCTGGGCCGAAGGGACTTTGGTCCTGACCACCGTCCGAGGGGCCCCCGCCGTCCTGGCCTCATTCCGGGACATCGCGGACCGGAAGCGGCTGGAGGAGATCGACCGGATAAGAAAACAGATCCTGGAGGCCGTGGCTTACGCTGCCGCTCAGTTTCTTGCTCACCCAACTTTGGAGGAAGCCGTACCCCCTGTTCTGGCCCGTCTAGGGCAGGCGGTGGAGGTGAGCCGTGTTTATATTTTCCAAAACCACGTGGATGCACAGGGACGTCTGTTGGCAAGCCAGAAATTTGAATGGGTTGCCCCCGGCGTCACCCCCACAATCGACAACCCCAACCTGCAAGACTTCCCGTACCTGGAGATGGGGTTTCACCGGTGGCTGGAAATCTTCGCCCGCAAGGAAGTGGTCCAGGGGCTTGTGCGCCAATTCCCCCCTCCAGAGCGAGCTGTGCTGGAACCTCAGGGCATTGTGGCCCTTCTGTGCGTGCCCATCCATGTCCATGGAAAGTTGTGGGGGTTTATCGGTTTTGACGAGTGCTTCCGCGAGCGGGCATGGGGCTCGGCAGAAATTGATGTGTTGAGAGCCCTGGCCGACTTGTTTGGGGCCCTGGTGGAGCGGCTGAGCGCCGAGGCGGAACTCCGCTCCCTGCATGAAGTCACCACGCAATTCGCCTCGACCTTGGACCTCGAAAGTTTGTTTGACAACATCCACCGTCACGTCGAACGCCTTGTTCCTTGCGATGCGTTTGTGCTGGCTTTGGTGGACCCCCAAGGCGAGCAGTTTGAGCTGGCTTATGCTGTGGAAAGGGGAAAGAAGCTCCCCCGCCTCCACTTTCCCTTGGATTCCCAAAGGAGTTTGGTGGCCTGGGTGGCCACTTCGGGTAAGCCCCTGGCGATTCACGACTATCCGGCCGAGAAGGACCAGTTGCCCACCAAAGTTCAGCAAGTTGGAGAAGAGGTGGCCAGCTGGTTCGGGGTCCCCTTGGTGTTCCAGGAAAAAGTTCTTGGGGTGCTGAGCGTGCAGAGTTTCCGCCCTCACGCTTTTGACGAGGACGACATGCGGCTTTTGGAGACTTTGGCGGCCTCGGTGAGCTTGGCCGTGCACAACGCCCAGGCCTACCGCGGACTCAAGCGTTTGACCGAGAAGTTGGGGGCCGTGGAAGAAGCGGGGCGGCGAATGCGGTTAGCTCAGACCCGAAGTGAGCTTTACGAGCTTGCCGTCCACGCCGCCACCAGTATCCTGGGCTACTCCCGCGTCTCTGTACTGGAAGTCCAAGGGGACAATCTCCTGGTGGTGCACCAAAAGGGCTATGGCCTGAGCGGGGAATCGCTGGTGCTCCCCCTTTCCGGCAAGGGCCTCACCGTGGCCGCGTACAAAGCCGAACAAGAGATCTACGCCCCCGACGTCACCCAGGATCCTCGATATGTCCCTGCAGCCCCCGAGACCCGGAGCGAACTGGTGCTTCCCCTGCGCGTGGGAGAGAAGCTCGTGGCGGTCATGAACGTGGAGCATTCCCGGATCGACGGAATTCCTTCGGAGGACCGCGAGCTGTTGAGGATCCTCGCGGCGGAGCTGTCCGTGGCCATGGAGGGGCTGGCCCGGCTCCACCAGCGAGAGGCTTTGAGCCAAAAGCTGGCCGCCCTTCACGAGGTCTCCCAACGGCTCCAGCGCTGTTCCACAGTGCAAGAGGTGTTCTCCGTAGCCTGTCAGGCTGCAGTGGAACTCCTGAAGTACTGGAACGTGGTAATTGGGCTAGAGCAGGGCGAGTTCGTTGTTCCCGTAGCGATGGCGGGCGAGCTGGCCCACAAGGCCCGGCCCCTCCGCAAAGGGGAGGGGATGGCAGGCATGACCTGGCTCACCGGAGGTGCCCGTTGGGGAAAGCTCTCGGATTTTCCGGAAGCCCGGCCTGTGGACCCGCGGATCAAAGCGGTGATTTCCGTCCCCATCGGCAAGCGGGGCGTAATCCAAGTGCTGGCCACCAGGGAAGACGCTTTCAACAAAGACGATTTGTACCTCGTGGAGATCCTGGCTCGCCACGTGGACGAGGAGATCCGCCGGGTGGAGCTGGAGGCCGAGCTGCGGGAGCAGGCCATCCGCGATCCCCTCACCGGACTTTACAACCGCCGCTTCTTGTCCGAAGTTCTCCAGCGGGAACTCGACCGGGCCCGACGCTATGAGAAGCCTTTCGCCCTGCTCTTCGTGGACGTGGACGGGTTCCGGGAGGTGAACAACCGCTACGGTCACCTCAAGGGCGACGAGGTCCTCAAGTCCGTGAGCCAGATTCTCCTCAGGAACGTGCGCTCCTCGGACATCGTGTTCCGCTACGGAGGAGACGAGTTCGTGATCCTGCTCCTTGAGAGCAACGGCCGAGCTGCCCGTGTGGCGGACCGCCTCAAGGCCGAAGTAGCCGAGTGGAATGCCCAAAGCGGCCTCGAAGTCCCTGTCGGCCTCTCTATTGGCATGTCCCTCTTCCACCCCCAAGACCCGTGCACGGTCGACGAGCTCCTCCACGAGGCCGATGTCTACCTGTACAAGGAAAAGGGGGAGAAGCGGGGAACCTCGTAGGGGCCCCCGCTTTCCAACTTACAGTCGTACAGGCCAACCCGGAACCCGAGGGAACAGGCGCGTCTCTTGAATGTGAGAAAGCCCTCCCAGGAAGCGGATCCACCGCTCGACCCCGATTCCAAACCCCGCCGACGGGTACAAACCTTCCTCGGCCAGGGCCAAATAGGGGTCGAAGGCCGCGGGATCCAGGCCCTGGGCCCGAATCCGCTTTTCGATCCTTGGCCTTAGGTATTCCCGCTCCCCTCCGGACAAGGCCTCCCCGTAGCCCTCGGGGTACACCAGGTCCATGTCCACGAGGAACCCTGGCCGATGGGGGTCCTCCCGGTCGTAGAACTCCCGGGCATGGATGGGGAAATCCACAACCCACACTGGGGCACCACTTTCCTGGGAAAGCGCCGCCTCGAACTCCTCCCCGTAGCGGGCCACGGCCGCGGACCACGCCACACGAGGGAAGGGAGGGGCCCAACGGGGAAGCTGGCGGCCCAGGGCGCGAAGCTCCGCAGCGCAGCGTTCCCTCACCCGCTCCAGGACGTGCACAATCAGCCGCTCCCCAAAGTCCATGACCTCTTCCCGGGTGGCGTGGCGCACTTCCAGGTCGAGCTGGACGAACTCGAACAAGTGCCGGCCGGTCTGGGCCCGCTCCGCGGCCTCCAGCCGGATGTTGGGCGAAAACGTGAAGATTTTGGGTAGCACCCGCACCGCGGCCTGCTTGTGAAAGATCATGCTCCGGGTCAGGTGCCATTCCTGGCCGTAGGCCCAGACCACGATCCGATCCGGGACAGTCCGCAAGGGGTCCGTGACCGGGGCCAACACCACGGGGAGAAGCTCCACAAAGCCGTGCCCAACTAAGAACTCCCGCGCACCCCCCAACACTTCACTGGTCAAGCGCGCTATGGCTCGCTCCCGCATAGTTCAACCTCCCAAGCGTTGAGCAACCGAGGATCCAAATTCCAAACGACGCAGGCCTAGAGCAAGAAAGGAAGGTTTACGCCCCGCGGGGGGCGTTGGCGGGACCGAGAGGTTTCAGCACCCGAACACGTGGCACAAGACTACTGTACCCTAAGATCAAACCAGGCCAAGGACAGCCGTCCCTAGGCACAGGGTTCAGGGCGTGGTGAGCGGGTGGTGGGAGGGGCGGCCCGGGGCCTGGCGGGCCAAGAAGGCTTGGACCTCAGCCAGCGTGGGAAGGGAGGGAGCAGCGCCCTTCTTGGTGACTGCAAGAGACGCCACGGCGTTGGCGAACCCCAGCGCCTCGTAGGGACCGCTGCCCGCGGCCAGCTTGACGGCCAGGGCAGCGTTGAAGGCATCCCCAGCCCCCGTGGTGTCCACCACAGGAACGGGGGGCGCGGGAAAGCGGGTGGCCCCTTCACCCTCCACGAGGTAGGCACCCTCCGAACCCACGGTGACCACGAGGTGGCGAACTCCCCGAGCCAGAAGGGCCTGGGCAGCTCGGGCCACCTCCTCTGCCCCCTCCGGCGGCCAACCCGTAAGGGCCACAAACTCTTCCCGGTTGGGGGTCAGGTAGTCCACCCGGTCTAGGGGGATGGTGGTGAGGTCCTGGGCCGGCGCGGGGTTGAGAATCACGATCGGGGTTGGGGCCGGGAGCTCCCGCAGCAGGGCCGCGACCGCAGCCAGAGGAATCTCCAACTGGACGAGCAAAGCGTCGGCTTTGCGGATGGCTGGCAACACCCGGCGTACATACTCCCCGTCCACCCGCCCGTTGGCCCCTGGAATGTAAGCAATCATGTTCTCCCCGCGGCTCCCCACCACAATGAGGGCCGCGCCGGTGGGGGTCTGGGGCACGCGCTCGACCGCGCGAATGTCCACCCCAGCTTCCCTTGCCGCGGCCAGCACCTCTTCTCCAAACGCGTCGTCGCCCACCCGGCCGTAGAGGGCGACCTCGGCCCCCAGGCGAGCCGCGGCAATGGCCTGATTGGCCCCCTTACCCCCCGGATACCGAGCCAGCCCTTGCCCCACCACGGTCTCCCCCGGCCGCGGCAACCGTTCCACTTCGGCCACCAGGTCGATGTTGATGCTCCCGAGGACCGCAATCCTCACAGGTTCACCGTCTCGTGCCACCCAGGGATGACCACTTCCCCCACGTGGGGGGCGAGCTTGTCGGCCAACGCTTCCAGCGCCGGGGGTTCCCCGTGCACAAGGAACACCTGGTCCGGTTGGGATCGCACAGCCCACTCCACAAGGAGGCTCTGGTCAGCGTGGGCCGACAGACCTTCAATGCGCCACACCTTGGCCCGCACAGGGACAATGGAATCCAGGACTTCCACCCGGCTGGCCCCGTCCACGATCTCTCGCCCCAGGGTGCCTTCGGCTTGGTAGCCCACGAACACCACCGAGGACTCCGGACGAGGGAGGTTATCCCGCAGGTGGTAAAGGACACGCCCTCCCGTACACATGCCCGACCCGGCGATGATCACCGCCCCCCCCGCCTCGGCCACGCGTTTGGAGGCCGCCTTGGTGAGGGTGTACTCCAGAAGCTCGAACTCAAAGGGGTTGCGCTTCTTGCGGAACAGGGCCCGCGCCGGCCCGGGAAACCGCTCCGTGTACCGCTCGAAGATCCGGGTGGCATGGGTGGCCAGGGGGGAGTCCAAGAAGATCCGGCACCGGGGAATCTGCCGCTCCTGCCAGAGACGAAACAGGATGTACAACACCTCCTGGGTTCGCTCCAGGGCAAAGGAGGGGATCACCACGTTCCCCCCCAGGCCCAAGGTCTCCACAATGGCCTTCCGCAGCTCCTCAATGGACTCCTCCAACGGGGGGTGCGCCCGGTTCCCGTACGTGGCCTCCAGGACGAGGATGTCGGCCTTGGGCGGCGCACTGGGGTCCTCCACCAACGGCTTCCCCCGGTTGCCCAGGTCTCCCGAGAAGACCACCGTCTTGCCCTCGGCCCGGACTTCCACAAAGGCCGCCCCGAGGATGTGCCCGGCGTCGTGGAAGTACACCTTCGCGCCGTGACCCAACTCCAGCTCCTCCCCGTAGTCCGTCTCCACGTCCAGGGACTCCAAGGCGTTGAGGGCGTCCGTCAGGTTGTACAGCCCGTTTTCGCCCTCTTCCTCTTGGATCCGGGCCGCGTCCATGAGCATGACCTCGGCAATGTCCCGCGTGGGCACGGTGCACACGCCTCGGCCGCGGAAGCCCTCCCGAGCCAGCCGGGGCAACAGCCCCAGATGATCCAGGTGGCCGTGGGTGAGGAGCACCCAGTCCACCTTAGAGGGTTCGAAAGGGAACGGGGCAAAGTTGCGGGCCTCCAGCTCGGGCAGACCCTGGAACATCCCGCAGTCCACCAACATCCGCACCCCGTCCCCTTCCAGATGGAAGCAGGACCCGGTCACTGTCCCCGCTGCTCCGGCAAAGGTCAGCTTCATGCGTAAGCCCGCACGCTCCTCAGGCAGTGAGCGCAAGGCTGCCCCTGCTCGTGGGCCTCAAATTCCTTGCGAAAACCAGCCAGGGCCGACTTCAAGGGGAGAAGGAGGGACTGCCCGAGGGGGCACAGGGAAGTGGCCCGCATGACTTCAGCCACTTCCACCATGCGGTCCAGGATGGGGCCTGTGCTTGAGCCCACCATCAGCTGACTGGCGAGGCGAACCAACGCCTCCGTGCCAGCCCGGCAGGGGACGCACTGCCCGCATGACTCGTGCCGGAAGAACCGCAACACAGAGTACAGCACGTCCACAATGCAGGCGGTGTCATCCAAGACGAGCACGGCCCCTGAGCCGAGGGCCGCAGCCCGCTCCGCCAAAGAGTCAAAATCCAACCGCGTGTCCAACTCCTCAGGCGTAAGGAACGCCCCCGCCGCTCCGCCCACCAACACGCCCTTGAGCGAGCGACCGTCCCGAACTCCTCCCCCCAGTTCGTACACCAACGTTCGCAATGTAGTGCCCATGGGAACTTCCACCAACCCGGGGAACACCACATGTCCGAGAATCGTATACACCTTAGTGCCCGGGGAGGTGGGCGTGCCCAAGGTCCTGTACCAATCGGCCCCCCGACGGATGATGTCGGGCACGTTGGCCAGCGTCTCCACGTTGTTGACCACCGTGGGCTTGCCCCACAGGCCGCGGGTGACGGGGTAGGGCGGGCGGATGCGGGGCCAACCCCGCTTGCCCTCCAGGGACTCCAACAGGGCCGTCTCCTCGCCACACACGTAGGCCCCGGCCCCTGGTCGGACCTCCACATCGAAGGAGAACTCGGTACCGAGAATGTTGGTACCCAACAGGCTGTAGCGACGGGCCTGCTCAAGGGCCTTTTCCACCCGGGCGATACAAAGGCTGTACTCCCCCCGGATGTACACCACACCCCACCGGGCCCCCACGGCATAGCCCGCGAGGACCATCCCCTCCACAAGCTTGTGGGGATCGCCCTCCAGGATGAGCCGATCCTTGAACGTCCCGGGTTCCCCTTCGTCTGCGTTGCACACCACGTACTTTGGCGAGCCTGGAGCGTTGCGCACAGCCGCCCACTTCAGTCCAGTGGGAAAGCCGGCCCCTCCCCGACCTCGCAACTTCGCCCGGCCGATCTCTTCCACGACCTGGGGCGGGGTCATCGTGGTGAGGGCCTTCTCCAGGGCCTCGTACCCGCCTCGGGCCAGGTACTCCTCGATGTTTTCGGGGTCGACAACCCCGCAGTTGGCCAGGACCACGCGCACCTGGCGGCCGAACACCTCAGCCGGCCGGGCCACAGGTGCAGCCGTGGGCAGGCGAAGGGCGGTCACCGGCCGCCCCTTGAGCAGATGCTCCTCGGCGATGCGCCGCACCACCTCAGGCGTCACCCGACCGTAGAACACCCCGTCGGGATACACAGCGACCACCACGCCCTGCCCGGAGATCCCCAGGGTCCCGGTCTCCACCACTTGAACTTCCTGGCTCAGTCCCAGCTCGTCCAGGGCCCGGCGGAGTTGCTCCAAGACCTGGTCCGCCCCGGCCAAGCGGGCCTCATCGTCGACCCCCACCAACACGTGAGCCCGGGCTGGCTTCATCGCTCCTCCTTGTAGGCCTGCAGAATCTCCCGAACTCTGGGGGGATTGAGGTTCCCGTAGATCTCCTCGTCGATCATCATCGCCGGGGCCACCCCGCACACCCCCAAACAGCTGGTGAGCTCCAGGGTGAACAGGCCGTCGGGGCTGGTCCCTCCCACGCCCACCCCCAGTTGCGCCCGCAGTTCTTCCAGCACCGACCAGGCCCCCGCCAGATGACAGTTGGGGGATTCGCACAAGCGGATGACGTGGCGGCCCCGCGGCTTCAGGCTGAACATGGAGTAGAAGGTCACCGCATCGCGGACGGCGGCCACGGGGAGGGCAAACCGCTCCGCCGCAGCCACCAAGTCCGCGGGGCGCAGGTAGTTTTGAGGATTGGACCGCTGACGCTCATGGAGAAAAGCCAGAAGCTCATCGCGGGGTGGGTGATGGTTGCCCGACTTCACGCAGCCTCCTTTCCCGGCCTCGTGGCAATGGCTTCAAACGGGCAGGCGTCAAAACAGGCCCCACACTTGATGCACAGCTCCTGAACGATCACGTAAGGGGCCTGGCGGGGCGTGCCCTGGGCCGCTCCCGTGGGGCACACCCTCCGGCAGGCGTCGCAGGCCTTGCACGCCTCAGGCACAACCACATAGTGGAGGAGATCGGGGCACACCTTGGCAGGACATGCCCTGTCCTGCACATGAGCCAAGTACTCCTCCCGGAAGTAGCGGAGGGTAGAGAGGACGGGATTGGGCGCGGTCTGCCCCAGCCCGCAGAGGGACGCGGCCTTCACCATCTGCCCAATCCGCTCCAGCTCGTCCAAGTCCTCCTCCCGGCCCTCTCCTTTGCTGATCCGCTCGAGGACCCCCAGCATCATCCGCGTGCCCACCCGGCACGGCACGCACTTGCCGCACGACTCGTCGGCAGTGAACTCCAGGAAGAACTTGGCCACGTTGACCATGCACGAAGAGTCGTCGAGGACGATGAGGCCGCCCGAGCCCATCATGGCCCCATACTGTTTGAGGGACTCGTAGTCCACCGGGACGTCGAGGAGCGAGGCCGGCAGACACCCTCCTGAAGGTCCGCCAATCTGTACAGCCTTGAACTGTCGCCCTTGGGGCACCCCGCCCCCGATGTCGAACACCAGCTCCCGGAGGGTAATCCCCATGGGGACTTCCACCAATCCGGTGTTGCGCACGTGGCCGGCCAGGGCAAACACCTTGGTGCCCTTGCTGTCCTGGGTGCCCACGGAGGCGAACTTCTCCCCGCCCTCGCGGAGGATGAAAGGCACGTTGGCCAAGGTTTCCACGTTGTTGATGAGGGTGGGTTTGCCCCCCAGGCCGGAGGTGGCGGGGTAGGGTGGGCGGGGCCGGGGCTCTCCCCTCCGGCCCTCGATGGAAGCGATGAGCGCCGTCTCTTCCCCGCACACAAACGCCCCGGCGCCAATGCGCACTTCCACGTCAAAGGTAAAGTTGGTGTCGAAGATGTTCTTGCCCAGAACACCCACCTTGCGGGCCTGGGCCAGGGCCACCTCCAAGCGTTTGATGGCCAGGGGGTACTCGGCCCGTACGTACACAAAGCCCTTTTCTGCCCCGACGGCGTACCCGGCCAGGGCCATGCCCTCCAGGACGCTGTGGGGATCGCCTTCCAACACAGCCCGGTCCATGAACGCCCCAGGGTCCCCTTCGTCGCCGTTGCACACCACATACTTGGGTTGGCCCGCACCGGCACGCACGGCCTCCCACTTCTTGCCCGTGGGAAACCCCGCTCCCCCGCGGCCGCGCAGGCCCGACTTTTTCACCTCGGCCACGACCTCGGCGGGGGTCATTTGGGTCAAGGCCTTACCCAACGCCTCGTACCCCCCCACGGCGATGTACTCCTCAATTCGCTCGGGGTCGATAACCCCGCAGTTGGCGAGCACGACCTTGCGCTGCCGAGCAAAGAACGGGATTTCCTGAGGCGAGGGGGCCTCGGCCGTCCACAGCAGCCGCCGCACAGGCCTCCCTTTCAGGAAGTGCTCGGTCACAATTTCTTCCGCGTCCTTGGCCTTCACCCGCACGTAGAACGTCCCCTCGGGGTAGACAATGAGGACTGGGCCCAGTTCGCACGGGCCCACACACCCTGTCTCCACCAGTTGGATCTCCTGATCCAGACCGTGGTGAGCCATGGCTTGAAGCAAAGCCCGTTTGAGTTCAATGGCCCCCGAGGACTGGCATGCTGTGCCCGAACACACGAGAACTTCCAGGCGCCTCACAGGTCCACCTCCCCCCCGAAGTAGGCCACCAACCGCCGGACCAAGGCTTCCGCAGCCCGGCGGGTGCGGGGGGACAAACCCTCGCCCAACGACAGGTCCTTGGTGGGCAAGGTCACGAGCCAGGCTTGGGGCGCTTGCCCAAACAATTGGTGCACCCACGCCAGCAGACCCTGAGGGGTGAGGGCGTGGGTGAGGGAGGGCCTTGGCCCTGGCCGCAACCGCTCCCAACGGACCGGACCTGAACCCACCCGGCTGTCCACAAACACGACCAGGTCCGCCCCCGCTACCGAGGGGATGAGATCCGGGGTCAGTTCCTGGACCCCAATGACCTTGACCCCCTCCTGAGAAGGAAGCCGACTGGCCACCCACAGGCCAGCCGCGTCATCCTTGCGCAGGGGATGCCCCAATCCAATCACAAGAATCATGGAGCCGACACCTTCTCGTCGAGGACCTGCCCCTCAGGCCCCACGAGGACCACCCGCAGACCCAGCCGCCCTGCCGCGTGCACCGAGCAGGAAAGACAGGGGTCGTAGGCGCGGATGCCCCCCTCCAACCGGTTGAGGAGCCCCTCAGGGATGGTGGTCTTCCCTTGTAGGTAGTGCTCGGCGATCTGGGCCACGGTCCGGTTCATCGCCAGGTTGTTGTGGCCGGTGGACACGATCAGGTTGACCCCCCGAATGACCCCGAACTCGTCGACCTTGTAGTGGTGGATGAGCGTGCCGCGGGGGGCCTCGTGGATGCCCACCCCTTCGAGTTCGTTGATTCCGGCCTCCGCGCGGATCCGTGGGGAAAGAAGCTCGGGGTCCTCGAGGTAGGTCCCCACCTGCTCCACCGCCGCCAGGGCCTCGATCAAGCGCGCGTAGTGGTAGTGGAAAGAGCTGGTCACAGCCTTGCCACCAGCCAACGCCCGGAAGTGCTTGAGCGCTTCATCCGCCCACGGGGTTCCCATCCGATCACAGCAGTTCAGGCGGGCCAAGGGCCCCACCCGGTACAGCCCCTCGGGGTAGCCTCGGGGCTTGTAGTAGGGGAATTTGAGGTACGACCACTCCTCCACGGCCTCCCCGATGTACTCAAAGTAACGGGCGGGCAGAAGGCCATCGGCCACGATGCGGCGGTTGCTGTCCACCACGCGGATGACGCCGTCGTGGTGCTCCCAGCTCCCCTCGGCGGTGACCAGGGATAGGAACAAGCTGGGGAAGTTGCCGAAGGTTTCGACCTCCTCAGCCCAGTTGGGTACGTTCTTTTCGTAGAGCGTGAGCGCGTCTTGGGCGATGCGCCGGGCCTCGGGGAGCTTGGTGGCCAAGCGGTCCCGGCCCTCGGGGGTCAGGGGGGCGTTCACCCCCCCGGGCGCAGCCCAGGCCGGATGCACCCTCCTGCCGCCCAGGGTCTCGATGATCTCCTGTCCGAAAGCCCGCAGGCGGATGCCGTCCAGGGCGATTTGGGGGTGGGCTTGGGCCAGGCCGAAGATGTGGCGCTGAGCTGGATCCGCGTCCCAGCCCAACAGGAGGTCCGGGCTGGAGAGGTGAAAGAAGGACAGGGCATGGGATTGGATGAACTGACCGAGGTTCATCACCCGGCGGAGCTTGTCGGCCGGCCGGGGGGGACGAACCCCCAGGATGGCGTCGCCCGCCTTGGCCGAGGCCAACAGATGGGACACCGGACAGATCCCACAGATCCGGGCCGTAATCCCCGGCATTTCCCACACCGTGCGTCCCTGGCAGAACCGCTCGAACCCCCGGGCCTCCGTGACGTGGAACCGGGCTTGGGCCACTTGACCACGGTCATCAAGGTGGATGGTGATGAGCCCATGGCCCTCCACCCGGGTCACCGGGATTTTGTGCTCGCGCATGGGACCTCCTTCACCCAAAAGTGAGCAGGGGAGCCGCCAACTCGGGCTTTTGGCCGCTGAGAAGTTGGCGCAAAAACTCCCAAATGCGGTCGGCCGACGGCGGACACCCCGGCAAGAAGTGGTCCACTTGGACGTAGGCGTGGAGCGGCAGAGCCTGGGGAAGCAAGGCCGGTACTTCCCCTTCGTGGAGCCCGGGCGTCCCTTCCTTGCCGTAGACACTCTCCAAAACCTCTTCCCGCGGCAGGGGGTTCCTCAGGGAGGGGACATTCCCCGTCACCGCGCAGTCCCCAAAAGCCACAACAACCTTGGTTTTCCTTCGAATCTCCTGGAGGAGGTGGAGGTGCTCGGTATTGCCCACGGCCCCTTCGATAAGCGTTACGTCCACCCCGTCCGGAAACTCCTTGATGTCCACGATGGGAGAGAACACCAGATCCGCCTTCCCGGCAAACTCGAGCAGGCGCTCATCCAAATCCAAAAAGGACATGTGGCAACCGGAGCAGCCCGAAAACCACGCTGTGGCCACCCTAACCTTGGACACGGGGCCTCCTTTCTGTAACCTCGGCCACCAGCTCGCCCTTCTTGACTTGTTCGGAGGTGGCCTTGCCGCGCTCGAAAAGCGCCCCGGTGGGACAGGCTTGCACACACTTTCCGCAGCCTGTGCAAGTCTTGGACTTTCCCCACGGGTCGCCCAGGTCGGCCTCCACCAAAGTGTGGATTCCCCGGCCTGAGAACCCCCAGGTCATTGCTCCTTCCACCTCCGAGCAGGCCCGCACGCACCGCCCGCACAGCACGCACCGGCTGTGATCGATCCCGTACTTGGGGTGGCTGGCATCGAGGGGGAGGGCGGGAAATCGATACGGGAATCGCACGTGTTCCATTCCGTGCTCCGCAGCCAGACTTTGCAACTCGCAGTGCCCGTTGGAGACGCAGAAGGCGCACACGTGATTCCGCTCGGCAAAGAGGAGCTCCAGGATCGTGCGGCGCAGTTCCCGCAAGCGCTGGGAGTGGGCCACAATGTCCAACCCCTGTTCGGCGGGGGTGGCGCACGCCGGGACCAGGCGCCCGTTCCAGTTCTTCACTTCCACCAAGCAAATCCGACACGCCCCTCGGGGTGTGAGGCCCTTGAGGTGACACAGGGTGGGAATGGGAATGCCCGCGGCCACGGCCGCCTCCAGGATCGTTTGCCCTGGAGAAGCGGTGATGTCCTGCCCGTCCACACGCAGGGTGATCACACCTTCACCTCCCGGACTTCCACCACGTGGGTAGCCACCGGGGTCCCGTGGACCACGTGCTCGGCTACGATGCGCCGAGCCAGGGCCTCGTCCACTTCGCCGTAGACCGTGAGCCTCCCCGGCTCGTGGACCTCCACAATGGGTTCCTTGGCGGCCAGGCCCTTCTCCCCGGTCTGGGTCACCAGCACGTCGGGGAGGTTCCGGCGGCTCACCTCGTCCAAGAGGGCCCGCAACGTCTGTCGGGCCCCGGCCGCAATCCCCGATGTGCCCATGCTCACGAGGATCTTGACCCGGGGGGTTCCCCCCCGCAGGCGCATCTCCTCCTGGGCCTTCTCCCTGATTCTTCTCAGCTCCTCCAATTTCATGCGCTCTCCTTCAGTCCCAAGGCTTCCGCGGTGCGGGCCATTTCCCCCTCCAAAAAGGAGAGCACCTCGGGGTGGGAAAGGGGAACGTCCCCGACGTGCTCCCGGAGCTCACGAGTGGAAAGGATCCACGTGCTCTGATCATCCCCAAGCTCCACGGTGAACTCAACCCCCGGGCTGGTCACCACCAGGGGGACCAGCGTTCCCACCAAGTCCCCGAGAGGGGGGCGATCGGGATGACCCCAGGGAAGGTTGACCCACACGCGGGTACCCAAACCGGGACTGGACTCCAGCCCACACGTTCCTCCCAGTGCTTCGGCCGTTTGCTTGAGCAAGGGCAGGCCCAGCCCCACCTTGGCCCCGGGCTTGGTGGAAAAGAACGGGTCACAGGCCCGCTGGAGCGTGTGGGGATCCATGCCCCCTCCGTCATCGGCCACCTCAAGGTAGAGGTGCTCCCCGCTCCTGCGCACCACGACCCGCACTTCCCTGGCTCGGGCCCGGAGCGCATTCTCCACCAGATCGGCAATATGCATGGCCAGGTCGGCGATCACGTCCCCCTGCCCACCTCCTGGATCACCTTCCGGGCCTTCTTGGGGTCGAGCCGGCCACTCACCTCGTCGTCCACCATCATCACCGGGGCCAGACCGCACGCCCCCAGGCACCGCACGACCTCCACGGTGAACGCCCCATCCGGCGAAGTCTTGCCTGCCGGGGCTTTGGTTTCCTCCTCCACCGCTTGGAGGACGCGCTGGGCCCCCCGAACGTGGCAGGCCGTTCCCATGCAAACCCGCACAGTGTGCTTGCCCACCGGCTCTTGACGAAATAGGTGGTAGAAGGTGATCACCCCTCGCACCTGAGCTGGGGGAACCCTCAGGACTTCGGCCACCTGGACCTGCGCCCACCGCGGCACATACCCCAAGGCGCTTTGCACCTTGTGGAGGGCCTGAATGAGTTCCGCGGGACGGTGGGTATAGGGCTCAAGAACTCGCTGAAGGTGCTCTCTCTGGTTCACCATCGTGTCTCCTAGAATGGGGGACTGGGACGGACCCGGCCCGGGTCCGTCAGGGCTTCGCCCAGGCCTTCCACGTCGAGGGATTTCACAGCTAGCTCGGTCCAGGCCCGGCCGATCTCCCCCGGGCTGTGGGCGTCGGACGAGCGGAGAAGGGCCCTTCCCCTCAGCTCCGGCCACCGGGCGCAGGCCTCGTCCACCGGGGTCCAGGGAGCCAACTCCAAGGCCGGCCAGTCCCCCTCAGGCAGAAGGCCCAGCACGCCCAAGAGTCCACCCGGCACGCGATCCACGTGGGCAGGAATGGCCAGACCGCCAAGGTCTCGGACCCGGCGGACCACCTCCCCCAGGGGCCAGGGCACAGGGGAGAGCAGGAGCCGGTCCACTCGCCGCACGATCTCCCCGCGGTCATCGACCACAAGCTGGTCTCCGAACGTTTCAGGGTCACAGAAGATATCGGGCAGCACGCGCTCGATCTCTTCGCTGAGCGTCTGGCAGGTCCGCTCGTCGGGGAACAGGGCGAGGACTTCCACTTCTTCTTCGCTTTGAATCTCCATGGCACATATCACAACCGGGCGGCCACGAGCAGCCCGGCGCACGTAGGAACCATTCCAGCCGGCATTGTGGTCCGCCACGGCAATGAGGTCAAGTCCGCGGGCGCGGGCCCCAGCCACAATCTTCTCCGGGGACATCCCCAGGTCCGTGCAGGGGGAAAGGACGGAATGGATATGGAGGTCCGCCCGAATCCTCCTCATGGAAACAGGGCGCGGTGGATGCGCCCCGCCGTCTCGAACGCCGAAGTTGGAGAAACGAGAATCGTCACACCCTCGGCCCGCGCGCGGTCCGTGACCTCCTGAGGAGGCCGCAGTCCCCGCACCAGCACAACCGCGCCGATCTCCTTGAGTTTGGCCACCGCCACCACGTTGAGGTGCTTCTGGTGGGTGATCCAGATGTCCCCCTTGGCCGCGTGGGCCAACACCTCCGAGAGGAGATCGGCGCAGTAGCCCCCGTGCACATCGGCCTCCAGATCCCCGGCAGCCAGCACCTCCAGGCCCAGCTCCCTCACCAGCTCACCGACCGTCATACTTCCTCCTTAGGATTGTGGCCCGCATCACTGTGCCTTCTCCCACCCGCGAGTGGATCTTGAGTTCGTCGGAGTTTTGCTCCATATTGGGGATGCCCAGGCCCGACCCGAACCCCAGCTCCCGGGCCCAGTCCGGCGCTGTGGAGTAGCCCGGTTGGCGCACGAGGTCGACGTCAGCGATCCCCGGTCCACGATCGGAAAACAAGAGTTCGACCCGGTCTGGGCTGACCACGAGGACGATCCGGCCCCCCTCGGAGTACAGGACCAGGTTCATCTCCCCTTCGAAGCACACGATCCCCGCCCGCTTGACGACTTCCGGCTCCACGTTCAGGGAGAACAAGGCCCTTCGCACCTCGATGGACACGAACCCTGCCCGGTCCAAGTCCTTGGGGGCTACCTCCCAGTACCGTCTAAAGACTGGGGGTATCCGGGGGGACATGATCCAGGGGGAGCGACTTGCGTTTTGGGGATCGCAGTCCTTGGGCGTACAGAACACCACAGGTCTCGAACATGGACCGGGTCGTGGCCAGAAGGGGGATCCCCGCCCCGGTGGCGTAGGCCACGGTGGAGACAGCCGGACGCTTGCCCCGGACAAAGAGAATGGCCCCCATGTTCATCACCTCGGCCACCCGCACCACCTGGGGCGTGACCATCCCCGTAATAAGCAGGATGCCCTCTTCCCGGACCGTAGCCAAAACATCGGACAGAAGGTCGGCCGCCGACGCCCCGGTGACCTCCCTCTCGGCACAGTCCGCCCCGCAGAGGAACTGGGCGTCCACCAACTCGGCAATCACCTTCAGCTTGAGCTTCACGGTTAAGCCCCGAACTTGGGCCCCAGGTCGCTATACCCCAGAAGCTGGGGGACCAACCGTCCGGAGAACCGGCCCAGTCCTCCTTGGGCTGCGGCCCGTTCTCCGAAAGTCCTTGCGGGATCCGGACGAATTGAAGGTCCCCAAAACAAGACCGGCACAGGGTCCGCTGTGTGCTCGCCCACAGCGGGCGGCGTGGTGTGATCCCCAGAGACGCAGAGGTGCACCCCGGGGGGAAGGCCGGCCAATAGCTCCCCAAAGAACTCCCGGTCCACCCGTTCGATGAACTCCCTTTTGCTTTGGGCATTGCGGTCGTGGGCGGCGTTGTCCGTGCCCTTGATGTGAACAAAGACGAACTCCACCCGGGCAAGAGCAGAGAGAGCGGCCTTGGCCTTGGCCCGCAGGTCGGTCTTGAGGTCGCCGGTGGCCCCAGGTACGGCGAGCACCTCCAGGCCCGCCAAGCGCGCTACGCCCTTGTACAGGGCGCCGCCGGCCACGCAGGCCCCTCGGATGCCGTAGTCCTCGGTGAGAGGTTGAAGATGGGGCATCACGGCTGCGCCTCGCAGGAGAAGGGCGTTGGCGGCAAGTTGACCTTGGGCGCGACGGCGCGCGTTCGCCGGATGGCTCTCCAAGACTTCATGGGCTCGCCGCGTGAGGGCGTTCACCGCGGCCGCGGTGCGCCGGGCCCCCTCGCTCGCCTCCAAAGGTTCACACACCAAGACCTCCTTGCCCACCTCGTGGGGGTCGGTGTCGGTGATGGCCGAGGAGAGCGCTTCACCCCGCAAAACCACGGCGCCCCGGTGCTCGGTGGAAGCCCGAAAGATCAGCTCCACACCCAGGTCCCTGAGGCTGATTTCGTTGAGGGCCTGCTCGAAAGCGTGGCCCTCCGCGAGGCGGCCCGCCCGCCGATCCACCACCACCAGCTTCCCTCCCTGCCGCTCCACGGTGGCGAAGTTGGTCCGGAAACAAACGTCCCCGCCCCGCACCTCCAGGCCTAGGCCCAGAACCTCGAACGCTCCGCGGCCCGTGTACACCTTGAGGGGGTCGTAGCCGAAGATGGACAGGTGGGCGGTGTCCGAGCCGGGGCGGATCCCAGGGGCAATGGGGTCCATCAGGCCCAACGCACCCTGGCCGGCCAGCTCATCGAGGTAGGGCTTGGCGGCCCGCTCGAGACAGGTAGCCCCACCAAGGTCGGTCGGCCGCCCCCCCAGCCCGTCCATGATCACCAGAATGGCCTTCATCGTTCACCAAAAGCCGAGCGGGCAACCCCGCATCCTCCCAGGGTTATTTGTCGCTGATGGCCCCATACACGTCCAAGGCCAACACCTTGATGAACCCGTTGTACAACTCGTCTTCACCAAGTGGGGCATCGAAGATCTTCTGGAGCTCGGCCCGGGCTTCGGCCCTGCGCTCTAAGGGCATCAGGTAATACTGCACCAAAAACAGGCGGTTCTCCAAGTAGTCGGGCCAGGTGGCCAGGGCTTCCTCCACGTAGCCCCGGGCCTTCTCCAGGTCCCGGGCAAATGGGTGCTTGGACCAGTAGCCGGCCAGAGCACGGAGCGGAGCTCCCTTGATGTAGGTTCGGTCCACTTCCAAACACCGCTCCATGAGGGCCATGAGCTTGCGGTCATCGCCCCGCAGGGCCGCAGCCAGAATTCCCACCGCCCCACCCAGTTCCACCTTGCGGGCCCAGTTGGCGTAGGTGTAGAACAGGGCCGTGATGTCGGAGGAAGTCTTCACCGCCTCCACAAAACCTTTCTCCTTTTCCACCCGCACGAACTCCGGGTTGGTGCGCAGGGAACGCTCCGCGTATTCCTGGCCTTTGGCATGAGCATCCCCTTTTTCCTTGTCCGGGAGGAACAGGTCGGCCAAGGTGTAGTAGCAACGGGCCATCATGTTCAAGGCCCGGGTGTGGTTCGGCTCGAGCGCCAGGGCTTGCTCATACAACCTCATGGCCTGTTCCAACTGGGCTTTGAGCGCGGGGGCGTCGCTGAGGGTGAACTGCTTACGCCACAGGGATTGGAACAAGGCGTCGCCTTGGCTTGCCAAGTCCTGGGCTGTCTGGCCCAGGGCGGTCAGAGCACCAAGTGCGATCACCAAGGATACAAGCCAGGGCCTTCCCATAGGAAACCTCCTCCAGTCATGGATGGCCGTACTATACCGAGTGGATTGAGGAGGGGCAATGCGGCGTGGACTGAGCCCAGGAAGTGTGCTATAGTGGGCCAGACCTCAGATTCACCAAGGAGGAGCGATGGCAGTCAAGGTTGATTTGGATCTGTGTACGGGCTGTGGCCTGTGTGAGCAGCTGTGCCCGGATGTGTTTGAGCTTGGGGACGATGGTTACGCGCACGTGAAGGCCAAAGCCAATGAAGGGGCGGCCTGCGTGGACGAGGCCATCGACCAGTGCCCAGTTGGGGCCATCAGCAAGTAGTTTCTGGGGAAGGGCGGCCGTGACCAGGGCCGCTCTTCCTTTGTCCACATGAAACGGGTGGGGCTGGCCCTGAGCTCGGGGGGGCCGCGGGGCTTGGCCCATGTGGGCGTTCTCCAGGCCCTCACGGAGGCCGGTGTGCCGGTGGGCGCTGTGGCAGGCACAAGCGTAGGTGCCTACGTGGGAGGACTGTTCGCCGCTGGGGTTCCCCTTCAAGACATCGCCAAGCTTTGGAATGGGATGGGCCTCGCTCAAGCCGCCCGCATGCTCTTGCCCGCCTTCCCTTGGCGGGGATGGACCGAAGGGAAGGAGCTAGCCCGGGTGATCGAAGACCTGGTGGGGGACCAGGAGATCCAGGACCTTACCATTCCCTTTGCTGCCGTGGCCTGCGACTTGAGCACAGGACAGCCCGTAGCCCTCAGCCGTGGATCCCTGGCCAAGGCGGTGCGGGCCTCGCTTTCGGTCCCTGGGCTTCTCGTCCCAGCCCAGCTTGGGGGCCGCACCTTCATCGATGGGGGTGTGGTACACCCCCTGCCCATCGACGTAGTCCGGAGGCTGGGAGCCGAGGTCGTGGTCGCCGTAGACGTTCTTGTGGCACCGGAGGAAGACCCCGCCGAGGCTGGGGACGTGTTCACCGTTCTCTTCCGCATGGCTACGATCTTCCAAAAGCGATTGGCTGACCTCGAGCTTGAGCTGCTCAAGCCGGACGTCCTCCTCCGCCCGGACTTCCGTGCCGCGCCCCCCACCTACACGGATCCCGGGTGCGGTCTGGAGGCGGGGTATCGGGCAGCCCAGAGGGCCCTGCCCACGATTCTTAACCTGTGCGCCTGAGGGTCCTGGCTGTCCTGGGGTTGGGTGTGTTGGCCTTGTCCTGGGCTGCCCCTGTGTTTCGCCTGACCACGTCGCCTGTCGTGGCTGTGGCGGCCTGGCGAATGTTGCTGGGAGGGGCCCTGTTCTTGCCCTGGGTGCCCCGGGTGCGGTGGTCCAAAAGCGGGCTGGTTCTTGGGGTAGCCGCCGGGGGGGTCCTGGCCCTCCACTTCTTCCTGTGGTTGACTTCCCTGCGGTTGACGACCGTGGCCAGCTCGGTGGCCCTGGTAACCACCAACCCCATCTTCGTGGGACTTTTGTCTTGGATCCTGGGCGAGCCCCCGTCCCGCCGGCTGTGGGAGGGCATCGCCCTTTCCGTGACCGGGGCGATGCTCATCGGCTGGGGGGACTTTGCGATTGGAGGGCAGGCCCTGGTGGGGGACGCCCTGGCCCTCGGCGGGGCCTTGGCGGCCTCCACCTACCTGCTCCTGGGCCGGAGGGCTTGCCAAGAAGTGAACCTCTTGCCCTACGTGGGCTTGGCCTACGGCGTGGCAGGGGTGTTGCTCCTCATCGCTGCGGCAGGGGCGGGAACCCCCCTGGTCACAGGTCAGGACTGGTTGTGGGTTTCGATTCTGGCTGTTGGGCCCCAGGCGTTGGGGCACACCAGCGTGAACTGGGCCCTTCGCCGACTCCCGGCCTCGGCCGTGGCTGTGGCCATCCTTGGGGAGCCAGTCGGGGCAACCCTGTGGGCCTTCCTCCTCTTTTCCGAAGGGGTGGGGATCGTCCAGAGCGTTGGGATCCTGCTTGTGTTCTTGGGAATCTTGCGGGCCTGGCGGGCCATTCGCTTGTAGGAGGAAGCGATGAGTCAATCCGAGCGGGCAAACCACGGTTGGAGGAAGATCCACTGGGTGGAAATGCACATGCCCATTGTGCGGTTGTTGGAAGACCGACTCCACGAGGAACAACCCTTCAAAGAACTCAAGGTCGCGGTGTGCATTCACCTTGAGGCCAAGACAGCCCGGTTGGCCCTGGCCCTCCGCAACCTGGGAGCCCAGGTAGCCGTCACCAGCTCCAACCCTCTTTCAGCCCAGGACGACGTGGCCTTGGCCCTGGGGGACAAGGTTCAGGTCTTCGCTCGGCGGGGAGCAAGCCAATCCGAATACCTGGGATACCTGAAAGCCGTGTTGAACACAGAGCCCGACCTCGTCCTGGACGACGGAGGCGACCTCGCCCTCCTTCTCCATGGAGAACTGGCCCATCTCGCTCCCAAGGTTTTGGGGTTGTGCGAAGAGACCACCACCGGGGTCCGCCGCCTGCGCCGTCTGGAAAGGGAAGGCACTCTGCGCTTCCCGGCTGTGGCCGTCAACGATGCCCACATGAAGTACCTGTTCGACAACCGGTACGGCACAGGGCAGTCCGTGTGGGACGCCGTGATGCGGTCCACCAACCTCCTCATCGCGGGGAAGACGGTGGTGGTCGCGGGGTACGGGTGGTGCGGGCGGGGGATTGCCCTCCGGGCCAAAGGGCTGGGAGCTCAAGTGGTGGTGGCTGAGGTGGATCCTGTGCGGGCTGCCGAGGCCCTGATGGAAGGCTTTCTGGTCGTCCCCCTCCGCGAGGCCATAGCCCAGGCCGATTTCGTCATCACGGCCACGGGGTGCACCGGAGTGGTCCAGTGGGAAGACATTCTGAACGCCAAACCCGGGGCGATCCTGGCCAACGCGGGGCACTTCGACGTGGAAATCGACGTGCAGACCCTGCGGGCCCGAGCGCAGGCCCGTCCCGCGCGGGACCAACTGGAGGAGTTCACCCTGCCCAACGGGAAAAGGGTCTACCTCCTCGCCCAAGGGCGGCTGGTGAACTTGGTGGCTGGGGACGGCCATCCCGCCGAGATCATGGACCTTTCGTTCGCCCTGCAGCTCCTGACCCTGCGGTGGCTTGTTGGCCACCGGGGGAGGTTGGCGCCCTGGTTGTACCCCGTGCCTCCGGAGGTGGACGAAGAGGTGGCTCGCCTGTTTTTGGAAAGCCGAGGAGTGCGGATCGACACCCTCACCGACGCCCAGCGGGCCTACCTCGAGCGCGGCTAGGTTGGACCGGAACGAGAATGTAGCCGCGTTCACTATCGCCAAAACAGCGGTACCCTGGGGGACCCCAATACCACAGGTGAAGAGCGATGTAGGCGCACAACAAGGCGTCCAGTAGGTCTTCAAGCGCCTTGAGCCCGCGTCCCCGCAGGCCCCGAGGGTCATGCAAGTCCAGCCAGGCCCTGGCTTGGAGCGGGGGGGTCCGCCGTTCCAGTCCGCGGAGCAATTCGATCAATTTCTCCAGCTCGGCCCAGCGGTGTTCGTAGCTCCGGCCCTGTCGGGCCTTGTACTGTAGGGTCCGGGGTAGCTGAAACAGTTCCACCAACGCCGGGTGGGGATAGACTTCTACCACCCGCCGGCCGAGGGCCTGTCGCTCCACGTGGGGTCCCGAGGTGAACCCGAGCTCGATCAGCTTGCGGACCAGTTCCTCGCCTCGCACCTTCCCCCTGAAGCGCCCACGGTTGGCGGGGTAGGCCCCGGCCCCGAAGCGCCGGTACACCCGGGACAACTCTCGGTCCCCCGGGCGCGTTCCTTCTTGGTTGGGGACCACAAGCGGAGCGTCCACAGCCACCACCACCACCGGAGGCCCCAACTGTTCCCCCACGAAAGAGACCACCTCCTCGTTGGATTTGAGGAGACCAGAGCCACCGACGAAGGCACTGCACCCGTCCCAGTCCAACACCACGGCCCCACTGGTGTTCCCCTCGGACCAGGCAAGGTCCAATCCCACGAACCGGGCCAGGGGGCAGTTACTCAGTTTCGGTGAAGGCTGGGAGAAGGGAAAAGCGGTAGGTTCCCGAACCCGAGCGGCGAGCAATGCGGATGAAGTAGCTGCACTGGGTACCTGTGAAGCAGAACGTCCCGCTGTTGAAAAACGCGCACTCCATGTCGACCCGGCAGGGAACGGTGATGGTGCGGGGACTGCTTACCTCAAGGCAGGCTCCCAGCACATCCCCACAAGGGTCGTGCACGATGAAGACATCCACCACCAAGTTCCCCGGATCGATCCACAGGATCTTTGCTGATCCGAAGGGAAGCTTTACCCTGTACCAGTCTTGGTAGTCGTCCTCGCCCAAGCTGCCCTGGTAGTGGCCGTAACCGAGAACCACCGCGCTTTCGTCCGGACCAAAACTCTCCGGGAGGATGGTTCGAGCCACGGTGAGAAGGTTAAGGCCGGGCGCGAGGCACTCGGCCGGGGGGGCCCCGGCCGTGCAGTCAAAGGCCAAAGCCACCTCGCAGGCCCGGGGCTCGGGAGGAGGAACAACCACCACAGGAGGGAGCGCCGGGGGAAGGGGCACTTGCGGGGGAGGAGGCGTGGGAGCGGCGCCCAAAGTAAGGCTCGCCTGATTGAACCCTACATGGGGATCGCAGGTCAGGATCCGCTGCACCATCACCAGAAGGTTGGGCCCGGTAGGCCAGACGGTGGTGGTGCCCCGTACGGTGTACCCCACGAGGCACCCAGCCTCGAGGTTCACGTTCCTCAGCCGCAGATCCGCTCGCTGCCAGTACCGATCCCCCTCGGACCTGTAGAAAACCCGCACGTACACATCGCGACCCACTTCGCAGGTGCGGCAGATGTCGTAGGCCACACCCTCCAAGGTCATGGGAATGGGAGAGCCCTGGGGGACGTTCGTGAACCTCCAGCTGGCGGTGGAGAAGAGCTGTCCGTCGGAAAGCCAGCACCAGCCGCCCCGGGACACCCCGTTGCAGGTGAAACTGTCCGCCTGAAGGACCTGGCCCCACCCCACAGCACAACAAATGAACAAAGCGATCAACGGCAACGTGCTCCTCACGCTTCCCTCCTAACTGGCCCATTCTAGGACCGACGGGCCCCTCTCGGCAAGTGCGGGACATTACACTCGCCGGACTCGGCACCCGCCAAATGGGCCCCACAGGTCTAGGATAGGGCAAGGACCCAGACCGACGGAGCCCGCCATTGGGACGAAAGCCACACAGGCAGTTGGGCTAAGCCGCACAGACGCCACCCGCCCCCCAACGACTTCCTTCCCCGAACGGGAATTTGGCTCTCGAACTCTCCGTGGAGAGCACATCTTGGCCGAGGGCCTAGCCGGATCGGGCCCGTTCCGCTGCCCCCAAAGGTCGAAGAGGTTCACTGAGGACCGTCTGAAGCGCTCTCCCGGGGTAACATTCCCCCATGCCCCTTGGTGTTCGTCTGAGCAGAGGGTTCATTGGCGTGGAGGCGTTCCTGTTTGACAAGGACGGGACGCTCCTGGCCTACGACCACTGGTGGCGGGTGATGGAGGAGCGAGCCCGGAGGCTGTCCTCAACGTTGGCCCTCTCCCCCTCGGAATCCACGGCTCTGGCCACTTTCCTGCACGGCGACGGTGGGGGTTGGGGGATCATCCACCTTCCCCGTTGGGACGCGGAGGTGGCCACAACCCGGTACTTGCAAGAAAACCTGGGCCTTACCAAGCCAAGGGCAGAGACCCTGGTCAAGGAAGTTTTTCGCCAGGTGGACGAGGAGTTTCCGTTTGAAACTTACCTGCGCCCCACGCCGGGGGCCAGGGAACTGCTGGAGACAATCCGCCAGGGGGGCGGGAAGATAGCCCTCGTGACCCACGATACGGCGGAAGCGGCACACCGGCACTTGCGGGGCCTGGGCTGGGCCGAACTTGTGGACGCGGTGGTCGGATTGGAGGTTTGCCCTGAGAGAAAGCCTTCGCCCGAGCCGGTGCTGTGGGCCTGTCGGGCCTTGGGGGTGAGGCCCGAGCGAGCGACGATGGTGGGGGACCTACCCGCCGACCTTCAGGCCGGGAAGGCCGCGGGTTGCGTCTTGACAGTCGGTGTCCTGACGGGCTTGGGAACAACCGAGGACCTAGCACCGTGGGCCGACCTCGTCGTTCCTGACCTTGCACACATCAACCTCGATGGGGCGTAGAAAGGCCGCAGAATGAAAAAATGGGCCTGCCTGGAGTCGAACCAGGGACCTCACGCTTATCAGGCGTGCGCTCTAACCACCTGAGCTACAGACCCAAGCTCCCCGGGGAGGACTCGAACCTCCGGCCCGCCGGTTAACAGCCGGCTGCTCTGCCAACTGAGCTACCGGGGAGTGCATTTCAAATACTACCGACCGAGGCCCAGAGTGCGCAACCTCGGGATCTTGGTGCGCCAGGAGATCGTGACCAGGCCGAGGGGTTGGTGACGGGGTGGTCCAAAGAAGGCGGTGCTCCTGCGAAGAGAGCTTGGCGACAAGGAAAGGAGGAGCACCGGCAGTGGATCTTGCCTTGGAGGGAAGCGTATGTCATGAACCGGGAGGCGGCAAGGATGAGGCTGGTCGAGACGTACATGGAGACGGGGAGCAGCGCGGAGACCGCGCGCCGAGGGCACACCTCGCGGAACGTCGTCCGGAAGTGGGTCGAGCGCTACCGCGACGATGGAGTGAAAGGACTGGGCGACCGGTCTCGCCGTCCCCACCGCTCTCCCAGCCGGACCCAAGCCCAGACCGAGGACGTTGTAGTGGAAGCGAAGAAGGCCACAGGCTACGGCCGGAAGAGGCTCGCCTGGTACCTGGGGCGGGAGAAGGGGCTCGTCCTGTCCCCCCACACGATCCGCCACATCCTCCGTCGGAACGGGTTCACGGGGCGCAAGACAAAGAGGAAGACGTTCTACCCCGCCCACTGGGCGTGGGAGGAGGGTGGGCCGTTCGCCCTTGCCCAGGTAGACGTAAAGGATGTGCTGGACAAGGGGGCGCTGGGGACGAAGCTCTGGGATCATCTGGCGAAGCGGAAGCTTCCCCGGTACCAGTGGACGTTCCTCGAGGGGCGGACAAGGCTGCGGTTCCTGTCGTGGAGCCACGAGATCACCCTCACCAACGGGTTGTGCTTCATGGGACTGGTGATGCTGTGGCTGCGGGGGCACGGGATCGAGGGAGAAGTGGCGTGGCAGACGGACTGGGGGGAGGAGTTCGGGGGAAGCAACCCCCAGAAACTCCACCGACTCCAGGAGAGGCACTACGCGCCTCTGGGGGCGAAGCTGGCGCGGATCCCGTTGGGGAGAAAGGAGCACAACGGCCGGGTGGAACGCTCCCACCGCACGGACGACGAGGAGTTCTACCTTCCGTTTCTGGCCAAGGTGCGGACGGAAGCAGGACTCCTGAACAAGGCTGCGGGGTGGATGTACTCCTACAACTTGGAGCGGCCGCACTACGGGGAGGGGATGGACGGGAAACCACCGTTCCAGGTGCTGCGCCAGCTGGGGTACGATCTACCCCAGGAGTTCGCGCTCTTCCCGCCTCTGGTGCTCGATCGGATCAGTGCCGACTGGGCCCTCAGGGGTGGTAACGATCTCTTGGCCCACTACAAAGTTGGTCCAGGGAGCCAAGGTGAAACTGCAAGATCCACTCGCGTCCCCAGATGAAACTTCTTGGGGCTAGATTGTGCAAACCACGAAAGGCTGCAGAAGGTTAGCAGGAGACCCGCGTGCATTGTGCGGCTCCACCTCGCCCCGGGCCCCAGTCACCGGGGGTACTGCTAGCGGGGGTGCTGCGAGCTTGAGGAGAACCTCCCTGTCCGGGTAAAGGACAAGCAAAAGACTCCAGTCCCAACCTGTCAGCTCTTGGAGGGTCTTCGCCTGGCGACCGAGCCACGCTTCTTGTGGCCCAACCGCTCCTGCACCCAAAGAGCTTTCTGCACCACATCAGAAGAGACCAACCCCCTATGCACCAACAGCTCCCCAAGAAGCTTGCCATCCGGCCTCTTCTTCTGCTCGGCCAGGACCTTCTCCAGATCCTGGGGGTTGATGGCTTTCATGGCCAAGAGGACTTCCCCGACCTTCTTCCCCCTCAGGAAATAAGCTTCGAGTGCAGCAGCAACCACAGCCGACCTGGACCGGCGCGTGCGCTGGGCCTCCTCATCTACCAAGTCAAGGAGGTACTTGTCCTCATCATTGACGTAAATCGTGACCTGCATAAACGCTCTTCCCCCCTTTGGGGGTTAGCTTTCCCCCCGCGACGCTCCCAGAGCCCTGATGTTTTGGGTGAGCTTTCATGAGTTCACCACAGGTTACCGTATTCTATCCCGCCCAAGGAGAGAGGCTACCGCGGGGGAATGGGAGAACGAACAGCCGCCCCGGCTTGAACCAAGCCAGCGCCGAAACTTTCGTCCAGTCCCCTAGGACCCAGATCCCGGCACGTCCCCTTGAGAACCTGAAGGGCCTGGGAACTGGAGAGGTGGGGATAGGCCGAGAGAACCTGGCCCAGGGTGCCGGCCACCTGGGGCGCGGCAAAGGAGGTGCCCCCTTTGTACCGCCGTCCTGCCACCCGGCAGGAGAGAGGCCACCCAGCTGCCCGGGGCGGCCACCTCCACCTCGGGGCCCCAGTTGCTGAACGAGGCTAGCCGGTCCTCGGGGTCCGTGGCCCCGACCGCCACCACACCCGGGAACTTGGCGGGGTAGGAAACCTCCGGGCCTCCGTCGTTCCGGGCAATGCCCACCACCACAACGCCTCGGGCCACAGCCCGAGCAAACGCCTGCTCCACTACGGCTGGGAGGTCGGCTCTTGGCGTACAGGCTGAGGTTGATCACACGAGCGCCGTTGTCCCCAGCATAGTGCACTGCGGCAGCCAAGCGGTCCCAGTCCAGGGTTTAGGACAGCCCCTTGGCGTCCAAGAACCGCACATCCATGATGCGTATGCGGGGAGCCAGGCCCAAAACCGACGAACCCGAAGCAGCTAGGATGCCAGCCACAAAAGTCCCGTGCCAATGAAGTTCAGGGCCCTAGGTCCGAGGGATGGGAGCGCCGGTCCAAAAGTCCCACCCGAAGACGTCGTCGATGTAGCCATTGCCGTCGTCGTCCTGTCCGTTTCTCGGTACCTCCCGGACGTTGACCCACCTCGTGGGAGCCAGTTCAGGTAGAGAGAAGTCGATCCCGGAGTCGACAACCGCCACCACGATTTCCGGGGACCCTTGGGTGACCGTCCAGGCCTCTGGGGCACGGATGCGCTCCAAGTGCCAGGAGGAAGCTGGAGCAGGCGTGGGCTCGCCCAAGGCACCGATTCCTCCGGCCACGCGGGGGAAGAAGCCCCATGAACCCAGCACGGCGACTGCACCCACCCCGGCTCCTACAAGCCGCGCAATCCACCGCTCCATTTCGGCAGCCCGGCGACCCCAACGGGGCCCGTGGCTTTGCGTCCCCTCCTTGCGAAGGGTTTGCCCTTATCGATGGAGCAAACCTGTTTAAAGTGTCAAGCCCTATTTTGTTTTAAGCGGTGTATTCAACTCGACGCGGTTGTTGCCGACGGGTACACCTTGGAAACCTACAAAGGAGCTTAGGTGCGGCGTGGGCGGGGGCCGCGCATCCCCACAGCAATGGCCACGGCCACCCCCACCCCCAACATCAGGTCCCCCACGCTGAACGCCGCCGCCAGGGGGAACCACGCGGGCAAAGCCAGGATATCCCCCAAGAACCCCAGCCTTGTCTGCTCGGTGAGAAGCACGAGGTTGCCGGCCTGGCCTTGGCTGACCAGGGCCGAGGCCACCTCGTCCAATCCCGCCCGCCGCAGGGCCTCCGGGGAGGCCGGCATCCGCCCGCCGTTGAGGGCGATGACCAACAAATTGGCCCCAAGGCCCACCGCCACCAACCCCAGGGGCCTGTAGCGGATGTTGCCGAGGACGAAGGCCATCAACAGGGCATAGGAAAAGAGGTGGAGCGCCTCAGTCGCCACGGGCAGAAGGGGCGGTCGCGACCCAAACGGAAAAACAAGAACCTGGATGAGCAAAGCCCCCCAAAGGAGTCCACCCCAGCGCAGGCCCATCAAGCCCAACCGGTGCAGTCGCCCTCCCCAAAGGTACCCGACCACCACGCCCACAGGAAGGGCCCACACCAGCAACACCCTAGCCCTCCTTCTCCTCGTCCAGCACGGCCAACAGCACGTCCGCCAATTGGGGGTCCAACTTGGTGCCCCGCAGCTCCTGCATGATTTTCCGGGCCTGGGCCGGGGAGTACGCCTTGCGGTAAGGCCGGTCGGAAATGAGGGCATCCCACACGTCGGCAACAGCGATAACGCGGGACTCCAGGGGAATCAGAGGCCCCCGGAGCCCGTCGGGGTAACCGCTGCCATCCCAGCGCTCGTGCTCGTGGCGGATGATTCTGGCCACCTCCCTGTACATTTCCAAGTCCTTGAGGATTTCCCACCCCGTGACGGGGTGTTGCTTCATGATCTTCCACTCTTCTTCTGTGAGCTCACCCCGTTTAAGCAAGATGGAGTCGGGAACTCCTACTTTGCCGATGTCGTGCAGCCGGGCGCTGGTTTTGATCAACTCGATCTGCTCTTCTCGGAGTCTAAGCGCACGGGCTATCTTTTCCGCCAGCCTGGCTACCCGTTCGGAGTGGACGCCCGTGTAAGGATCGCGCTTCTCCAAGCTTTTCATCAGGCGCTCCAAGGTGTCCCTCGTAGCGGAGCGAAGGTGGCTGTAGCCGCGCAACGAGGCGTACACCAAAGCGAGCGGAATGCTCAGCAGGAGAACATACCAAGGGACCAGGGCGTAGAGGGCGGCCATCAAAATGGCCAGGAGGCCCAGGGTCAGGATCTGCACGGGCAAGTGGCGGAGGTCGTAGGTCAACTGGTACAAGAAGTTCAGGCGCGTGGTGAGCGTGACGATTCCGGAGACCAGAGCTAAATTTACGATGTAGCAGACCGCAAAGACCAAACCGGCCAAGGCGTAGTCCCCGGGGCCAGTCCAGGGGGGAGGGTGGCCGCCCAAGAGCTCAAACGTCGCCCAACCCGCTGCTACGGCCAGGATGTGTTGGCCGGTGTTGAACACCAAAGCCCGCACGGCCTGCACCAGCTCGCCGCGGCCTCTGCCCCGCAGCCGCAGCACCGCCTCGGCCGACACCGTGGACAGGGCGGCCATCCCCAAGGCCAAGGGGCCTCCCAAAGCGAGCAGGACCGCCACGTTAATGGCGATGTTCCCCGACAGGAAATGGTTGGGCGTAAGCTCCACCTCGTAAAGCTGGGCCAAGAAGGACAGGACGCAAAAAAACGCGAAAACCAGGGGATCGGGCACAGACAACCCGTTGCGGAGCAAGGCCCAGACCAGGACGGCCAAGCCTCCCAGACTTACCACCCAAAAGTACAGCCGTGTCCCTGGCGACATCCGCTTCGCCCCTCAAAGTTCATACATTCTCCGCAGACCGCAGTTGTGGCAAGCAAGACTGCGGCCCAAAAGTTTAACGGGTTGCGCATGAGCTTGCGCAACCCGTCGAACGGCTCAATAGCTAAAGAGACCCGCCCTACCCTCCCCACTTGTGGCTGGCCCCGGCCAGAACGGCCAAAGCGCCAAATAAGCTCAACAGGTACAGAGCTTTCTTGGCCCCAAGGACCTTAAAGAGGACTACACTGCCAAGCCCCGATCCGCCATTCCACTTCTTCATTTTCCTCCACCTCCAAAGGTCGAGAATCCCCACATCATAGGACGAAACGGGGGTGGGTGTCAAGTTGGCCCCGGGCGTGCTGAAACCCACATTGCTCCGCAATCAACGCACCCCAAGGGCCCAAAGAACGTGTGGGGCTCGGCATCGCGCCCCTTGGAAGGGAGAAACAGACGGCCCCCAAAAGCTTCGGCCTGTATCTTGGGAAAGGGGTTGAAGCCCAAGATTGGTCGCGGGCCTGGGCTTGTCGAAGTGGCCTTAGCGGGGCGTCCTGCAACCGGGGCCCCTATGTCCTCAAGGGTCTGGAGCCCTTGCCGAGGCGCAAGACCGGCTTCTTGAAGAACAGGGGCCGGGAGGTCCCGGCCCCTCTGATCTCGATAGCGATTCCCCCTAGAACACCCAGGGCCCGGCGAAGTTGTTCCACCACCCCGGCCAGCGGCTCACCGGCGGCCCGGCCGTGTAGGCGTGGTACCAACCGGGTGTGGTAAGGGTGAACGTGTAGTTCTCCACGACCGTGTTCTGGCGCACGGTCACGGTGACCGTGGCCGGTGTCCCGCTCCAGAACCGGACGGCGAGCCCGTAGACGGCATCGTCGTAGTGCCCTCCGTACGGACCCTCACCAGGAGCGTAGAGGGTGTAGGTCTCCGTGCCGCTTGGGCCTGACTGGTCGAGCGTCCAGCTGCCCCACAGACCCTGGGCCGAAGCGAACCTCCAGCCCACTAAGGGCTCGTTCACGGCGAGGTCCACGACCGTGTCCGCTCCGCCCCCGGTCCAGGTGAGGGTCACCTGAAGGGCCGTGTTGACCTGGACGTCCACCGTGTGCACCCCGCCGGGGGTCAAGGTTACCGTGGCCCGGCCCGTCACGCGGTTCGCCGTGCGATACGCGAACAGCCGGCAGTCGTCGCCACCCACAAGGACCTCATAAGTCCCGGGCTCGAGGATGGGGAAGTAGCCCAATCCCTCCCCTGGGTTGTAGACGCCGGGGTAGTCCCCGGTGGGGAAGCCGAGGTTGACCCGACCTTCCAAGTCCGTCTGGCCCGCCACGACGTCCCGACCGCCCCGGCGGAGGGTGATGTCCATGTGGGTCACCGGCCACCAGTTGCCCCACAGGTTGTAGGAACTGGCGGTCACGACGTGGACGCGGAGGGCTGCCCCGTTGTTCGCGGGCAGGGCCGCGGCCAGGGCCTTGTCGGCCTGGATGAGGCCGTAGCCCGTCTTGTTGTCAAAACCCGCCCCCTCGATGTCCTTGGCCGTCCCCTCGAGGAGCTTCTTGATCTGGTAGGGCGTGGCCGTGGGGTACTTCTCGAGGATCATCGCCACGAGGGCCGACACGTACGGGCAGGCCATCGACGTCCCGTCATAGTAGTCGTAGTAGAGAGGCAATCCGGTCCCGGCCTGGATCGTCTGGGAGCGGACACTGGAGAGCACGAGGACCCCCGGCGCGGTCACCGACACCCACGACCCCGGCGTGGTGAAATCCGCCGCCTTGTTGTGCGGGTTCGAGGCTGCCACCGCGATCACCCCGGGGATGCTGGCCGGCCGCCGCCACATGTCGTAGCGGTCGTTCCCCGCGGAGTTTACGTGGATCGCCCCTTTGACCAGGGCGTAGTCCACGGCGGCCTTGATCGCCTGCGAGTAGGCGGCACCGCCCCAGGAGTTGGAGAGGACCTTGGCCCCGTTGTCCACCGCCCACTTCACCCCGCGGGCGTACGCGACGGGCCCGATGAAGCCCGGCTGGAAGATGCGGACGTCGTAGAGCTTGACGTTGTACGCCAGGCCGACGACGCCCTTCCCGTCGTTCTTGGCGGCGATGATCCCCGCGCAGTGCGTTCCGTGGTTGTCTGTGTCAAAGTTGATCGTGGGATCAACTTGGGCATAAGTTCGGCAGTTGTACCGGCGGGTCACCTTCCCCACGAGGTCAGGGTGTGTGGAATCAATGCCGGTGTCCATCACAGCCACGATGACCCCGTTCCCGGTCGCCTGAGTCCACGCCGCGTCGGCGTTGACTGCGTCCAGGGCCCACTGGAACGGGCGGAGATCGGCGTTCGGATCGTACACCTTGGGCTCGAGCGAGGTCGTGTCCAGCTCGCCTCCCCGCTCCGGAATGGGCTCCGGGGGAGGAACAACGTAGTCCGGCTCGGCGAACACGATCCCCTCCACGGGCCTTGGGCGACTGGCCGGCTTCACCGGCACCGGTACCGGCGAACCCTTCTCGGGACCCGGATCCGCCGGCAGGGCGTCAAGCTTGCCCGCCACGAGGAGCATCACCAGGCCGAGGGCCTCTGGCACGTCAAGGGTGCTCTTCAGGTCAATGCAGACAATCACGATGTCGCCAAGATCCACGCTATCGAGGATGCGGTCGCCCACCAGGGCCAAAACCGTTTGGAGGGCAGCCCGGCCCTGGTTGTCGTCCTTGTACCCCACCAGGAGGCGATCGTCTTTGTACTCGCCCTCGATCACCTCCGCCCCGAGGAGCCGCGGATCCACGCTGGTGACAACTGCAGGGTCGCCAGGGGCAATCGCCACCGCGTCCGCCGGCCGAGGGCCAAGGAGCCCGCCGCAGCCGGCAAGGAGGAGGGACAGCCCCACCACTCCTAGCATCACGAACGCTGTCTTGTTGTTGTTCATCCCTCACCTCCTCACCAATCTCCGGTGGTGAACGTGAACATCTCCCGCGGGCGGATGCGCGGGAAGACCCCCGTGTAGGTATCGTTGTTGGCCACCGAAACAGCGTTGGCCAGGAGGTCAATCCCCAACGCGGCGTACATGTACCACTGGTACATCCGATGGGGCTGGAGCCGCTCCCATGCTCCGCCGGGGATCCCAGCGTACGTGGCCGTCGTGGTGTTGAGGGCACGGATGATGATCCCGCCCGCGTCGCCGTGAGGCATGTCCCAGAACGCGACCGCGTAGAACTGGGTCGTCCCCACAGGACCCGGCACCGGAGCCCACGTGAACGTTGGGAGCAAGCTCACCCCAGTGGCCTCGTTCGCCGGGGACACCGGTTTCACGTCCCAGGCCGGAAGAGGGGTGCACGAGCCCTCGAGCGGAGCGGACTCCGCGGTGCCCCG